>ERZ650304.47-NODE-47-length-78721-cov-26.460072_pt1 | contig 78721 bp, 67 predicted proteins | sample MGYA00376240_ERZ650304 | MGnify/ENA primary metagenome ERZ650304 (study PRJEB26733, sample SAMN07839271) | wastewater metagenome | biome: small river; feature: stream; material: water | place: USA: North Carolina | collected 2016-03-01 ...
ATTGATGGCCGTAAACTCAATTCTAGAAGTAAACACAGTCTCATCGAAAGCAATTTAATGGTGACCTGTTAAAGTAATTTAACAGAGAGAAGATTGAATATTTAATTCAATCGAGAAACCTATCTAAACGGGGAAACCTAAGTGGGTATATACCATATGGCAATCCCGTGCCAAGCTTGTGTAGTTAATATTAACTACACTTGTAGCGCCGAACGACTATCTCTGATGAGTGTAAGAGAGTAGGGGTATAAGTTAATGATACCTCGAAACGGTAGGCTTCCTGCTAAACAGGAAGATGATCTAGTCTGATTCCGTAAAAATATACTTATCAAGTATATGCTGAAAAGCCGGAGAGGTCTTACGAACCTCGTAACATAATGCAACTTATTATTTCAATCTGCTGGAGCTATTGCTTGTAAATATTCTGTATTGTTTATGTGTCAAGAACTTGAAGAAAAAGGACTTCTTGGTGATCCATTTAAACATACTTTTAAAGAACCTAAAGTCTACTTAATGATAGTGTACCATAAACTCATTGTGGCTTTGTAGGGTGACCTACATTGAAAAATCTCTCTAAACGGAAAAAGCTTTAAAATGCTAATTTACCGTGCTAAATTCAATTTATTAAATTGATAAAAGCCTAACGACTAGTGTTTAACACGTAAGATAATAAGTTTATGATTATCTGAAACGGGAGACATCCTAAAAATAGGATGATGATATAGTCTGATAACAAGTGAAAACTTGGAAAAGGTGTTACGACCTTAAAACTAAATGGATGAAATACAGCTCGCTGTATCTCCATCATTAGTAGATATTAAATACTTTAAAGAAGAAGATTTAAATCCAGAAGTATTAAACAATTACAAACAAAAATTATTAGAATTACAATCTGAATTAAAAGAAGCTAAATCTAATCCTTTAATGACAGAACAAGATATTGCTATCATTCAAAAAGAATTAAAATCTTTAAAACATCCTTCTTATTTAGAAGCTGTTGCTTATAAAGATTTAATTAAATCAACAGCAGACATTGGACATCTTGATGACTATTATTATGTTACTGCTAATAATGTTGCTATTACAGCATTTGAAAATGGTATTAAGAAAGCAGTTAATTTGTTAAATATTAAAGTAGATTTAGGTATTGCTTGGAACTCAGGAAAAAGTTGGGCGGAAACTCATTAATGTCAAAATTAAAATTAGTTAAAGCAAAGGGATTTGCTAATGAACCAACACCTATTGATCTTAAAAATCAATCCCAATTGATTTCTATTTTAAATTGGTATCGGAATAATGAATTAATAACTTTAGATGATTTAAAAGGTTATTTGGTAGCTTATGGTAAAATTAAGCTACCAAATATTAATATTGACTTAACTAAAATCAATTATTATACACCTTATTTGGTATTAGCAAGATTATATTTAATTGGTTGGGAAATACCAGATACTTTATTTAAAGAACAAAAATTATTAGATTATATACAAACTTGTAAAAAAGTAACAAAAGTTGAAATTATTGAAAATTCTTCTAATACAATAATTAAAAAACAAAATACTAAAGAACATTTAGAAAATTTAGAATTATATATTGATCATAAATTGACATCTAATAGTTATCAATATATAATAGAAACTAATTCTATTAAAATAAAAGAAATTATTATTTATATAGAGATTTTTCTAAATCAGTTAGAATTAGATTTTAAAGAAGGTGGTTATGAACGTGAAACTTATAAACTTCTTAAAACATCTTTAGAATCTTTAAAAGATAGTTATGAAAAGATGAAGAATACTTCTAAAAAAAGTACATCTACTCGTACTATTAATAAAAATGCAATGGTTAAATCTGTAAAATATCAAATTAAGAAATTAGTTAAAAATACTAAAACATTTGTACCCTTAGATGTTGTTGGTAAGAAAAAACTATATGTATTTGATGAAAGTAAATCTTTATTACTTTGTTTTTTTAGTAATGTTGGTTTTACTTTTAGTGGTACTACTTTAAAAGATTTTACTGATAAAAGTATTGCATTAAAAATAAAAGATACTGCTATACTTAGCAATAGTCTTAGTGAATTAAATGATATTATGGCTAAAGGTAAAACTAAACCAGTACCTAGTGGTAGATTTAATGAAACTATGATTATATTAGCAATATCTTAATACAAATATCAAATTAGTCTAAACTATACTCCCTCGTGGAATTATTGGAGTCCTATAATGGCTACTACTTATAAAAATTTACCAAAAGACAGCATTGATGGCTATTTAGCTTATGTTAAGATTTCTAAACCAAATTTAAATACTTTTGGTGCAGAACCTAAACAAGAGTATTCTTTAAATGTTTTTATTTCTGAAAAACAAGCTAAAGAATTTAAAAAACGTGTTGTTGAAGGTAAAAAAATTAACAAAACAATTAAAGAAATTGAAACATCGGCATTTAAAGATAAATATAAATTTGATCCTCCTTTTCCAGATCAAGATGATCAATATTTTATTACAATTACTCAGAATGTAAATAAAACTAATGGTGAACCATTACCTGACTTTTTACGCCCTAAGTCTTACCTTTATGTTGATAAAGGCGAGGGTAAATATGGTACTAAAGATATTACTGATCAAGAAATTGGTAATGGTAGTTTTGGTACAGTAAGATACCACCAACAAGATGGTATTAATGGTATTTCAATTAAATTAGATGCTGTCTTAGTTAAAGATTTTATTCCTTATGTCTCAACTAACAAGGATGAATGGGCAGCTTTAGCTGAAGATTCACCAGTCACTAAACCAATTGTAAATACACCATCTACTCCAGTTGCAACTAAAACTGAAGAGGAAGATGATTTACCTTTTTAATTAAAGTTAATTGCCGCTAGCTAATCACTAGCGGCTTTTTTATTCTTATGCTAAGAAACCCTAATTTTACTACAAAAACTGGATTAAAGATTAATACAATTCGGAGATCCGCACTTAGGAAGATTATTTAGAAACAATGTACCTAAGTATAAATTAAATTTAAGAGAAGACTCATTATTTAATGATTTTAATAAATTACTTAATCCGACAGTAAGTACAGATATTATTGTAATAATGGGTGATTTATTTGATAAAACAACTATCTCTAATCATGTATTACTTAAAACAATAGAAATACTAGAAAATTCTTTAAAATTAAATCCTAATACACTATACTACATACTCGCTGGTAATCATGATCTAGTTAAAGATGTTTCAAAAGTTAGTAGTTTTGATTTATTAGTAAAATATTTTACTAATAACTATTTTAGTAATTTAAAAATTATTAGTAAAGAAACAATTCATGATTGTTATCTATATTTAAAAGATACTAATCTACTCTTCATACCTTACCTACCTTTTGATACTGTAGACTCATTAATTAATGAAAATAATTTATCTTTAGTTCCTAATAAAGAAACTATTTCTTTTGGACACTGGGATATTATAGATTTTGAGAAATTAACTGGTATTGAAAAATTACATAGTAATAAAATACCTTCATTTATTTTAGACATATCTGATAAAATCTATACAGGTCATGAACACAAACCTAAGAAATCTTTATTAAATAATAAAGAAATAATTGTAACTGGTTCTATGCAACCTTATGCGCATGGTGAAGAATTATCAACAGAGTCTTTATATTTAACACAAACCCTACAAGAATTTAAAAATAATTATACAATTGATGTTGATTACTACTCTAATGTAAATTTAAGAGTGGTATTAGATACGAGTAAAAATGAAGTGTTTGAGGTAGAAGATTTAAATTGTTTAAGCTTATCTTTTATTATTAAAAAGGAAGATAAAATAACTAATAACAAAGACGATTCTGAATTAAATAAAAGTATTTCTTTTAATGATTTATTTATTAATTTTTTACAGACTTATATAAATGACACTACTTATAAAGAATATGTTGAAAATATTCAATCACATTTTTTAAATAGAGATTTTGAGAGTATATCTAAATGAAAGTAATAGAGCAGTTAGTTATTAAAAATTGCTTTAAACATAAGCATACTACTATTAATTTTGAAGAAGGTTTAAATTATATAATTGGGCCAGAAGGATCTGGTAAGACTATTATTTTAGAAATGATATCTTTTGCTTTATTCGGCAACGTAGCTTTAAGAGATGTTTCTTCTTCATATAAAAAGTTAGAAGTAACTCTTTATTTTAATTATTTAAACAGTAAATTTAAAATTATTAGAAAAGTAAATGATGCTATTTTTGAAATCTTTGATACTACTTTAAATCAATATCAAAAGTTAGTTGTTGGTACAACACCTGTGAATGAAAAGATAATTTCTTTATTAGGTTATGATTATAGTATTTATATACTAAGTAATTATTGTCAACAAAACGATTTGCAAGCTTTTTCTAAAATGACCCCTGCTAAAAAAACTTCTTTTATTGATAAAATAAGTGGTATAGAGGATGCAAAAGAAACATTAAAACATTTAGAGTTAAAAAGAAAATTCTTAAAAAAAGAAATTGAATATTTAGAAAAGCTAACAGTTTTACCTAAAGAAATAGATAGTAATTTACTTGTTTTAGATTTTGATAAAGAATTAGAAATACTGTATCAAAAACAGAAAGATAGTATGTTAGAAATTCAAAAAGAGCAAGATTTAAAATTACAGTCTTATCAATTAAACTCTGAATTGAAAATCCTTAATTTACAAATTGAAAATATTAAGACATTACCTAGTTATATAAAATATTCTCAAAATTTTAATAATTTAACTGAGTTACAACTAACTTTTGATTTCTTTCTAACTAAAGAAAAAGAGTTAATTGATTTAAATAATCAATTATTAACTATTGAACAAAAATACACTTACTTACCAACTGATTATCATAAATATAAGTATGACGATTTAATCAAATATTTAGAAATTAAAGAATTAAATGAAAAAATTTTTGAAAAAAATAAATTATTATCTGTTGGAAATACTACTTGTCCCAATTGTAATCATAGTTTTGATATTGCTCATTTATCTTTACAATCTTATGATAATCTTCCTTTGGATTTATATGATTTTAACTTAAATTTAACTCCACGTATTATAAATAATATAGAAGAGTTAATTCAGTTTTATAAAGAAGATGAAATTACTTATACTAATTTATTAAAAGAGATTTCTTTAATTAAATCTGAAATATCTTCTTCTATGTTTGGTACATTAAAATTTAATGTTAATGATATTTATGATTTACCAAAACATATTGATTCTTTAAATAAATATGAAAAAGATTTAAATTCATTATTGATTAAAATAGAAAGTGTTAAAAAAGAAATTTCTGAACTCGATTTAGAATTAATTCAATCTGGATTGTTGATTAATAATCAAATAGTTTCTTTAGAAAAAGATAAAGTATTTGTTACTGCTTATAATGCATCTTTAGAAATTTACAATAATGCAATAATTGAAAAAACTAAATTAGAGACTGAGTTAAATATAATTAATATATTAATTAAACAAATACCTATTTTTACTAAACAAATTAAATCCCAATCATTACCTTTAATAAATTATCATGCTTCCAAATTAGTAAATAGCATGACTGATAGTGTAATTAGTAATATAACTATTACAGAAGATTATGATATTTACGTTGATAATAAAAATATTAACAATTGTTCTGGTTCTGAAAAAGATACTTCTTCTTTAGCATTTAGATTATCATTAGGGAATTCTATTATTACTGGTATGATGCCTTTATTTATTGGAGATGAAATTGATGCTGCTTGTAGAGAAGAAAGATCTACATTAATAACTGATGTTTTAACTAAAATGAAAAATTCAAAGTATCAGATTATCTTAATAACTCATAAAGATACATCTAATTTTGAAAATTGTAATATTATTGATTTAGGATAATTATGATAACACATTTAATTAATTTTAATATTAAGGCTTATTTAGATATGGATTCTATTTATTTATCTAACTATTTAAATCCAGAAGAATATCTATATTTATTTGAAAATATAGATATGAATCAAGAAGTCAACTTAAATTGTACATATGATCCAATAACTAATAAAATAATTATTAACACTATTAATGATTTAGTTGTAATAAATAATCAAGATGAAAGTTTTCAAATAAATCCAAATTCATTAGAGATACGTAAATTATGAATTGCATAACTATACATTCCGATATTAATAATATTTATTTAAAGTTACATAAAGATACTGTTATTAAAGATCCTCTTAATATTTTAAGTAAGTGGTTTAATACCACTACCTTTTTTTATGCATACGTTAATAATGAATTAGTAGTAAAAAATACTTATATTGTTGAGTTATTCTATTTTGAACATTTATTTAGATTGGATAAAGATCATTTAACATATTACGATGGTACTAGTTATTTACTAGCTTCTTTAATAAATCAAGAAATAAATTTATTTACATTGTTTAGTTTTGAAAGAAATGGTTTAATACCTTTTAATTATATTAGAAACTTTTCTTTCTTTAATACTTTTGAAGCTAAATCTTTTTTAATACCAATTGTACTTGATAAAGATTTGTTAGTTTGTTTAAAACCATTAGATTTTTTTAAAAATTTAAAAACATCTCTTTTTTATTTAAAATATAGAAAGATTATTTTACAACTAAATTTACAAATATCTTTTGATAAAGATTATAAAATTAGAACAATTGTAAGTGCTAGTGATGGCAGATCATATAACTATCTGGATATATATAATTTATTTCCAGATTATAGTTACCAACTTTATTACTTTAAGTCAGACTTTAGTAATCCGTCTTATTCTCAATTTTTGAGATATTTGAAATTAAATATAAATACTGATAAATATATATTTTATAGTATTTGCAAAGGAATTGAATTTTATTATGACCGTAGAACTAGATTTAATTAATATTAAGGATAAAACTAAACCTTATACTGATATGTCTTTTGAGTACTATAATTCAAAATATCAATTTTCTGATTTTAAAAATTATAAAGTATGGGGAGATGACTTTCAGAAAATAAAAAAACCTTTTTTATTAGAATTAAAAAATGGTGAGTATTACGAACATAGTAAACAAGGTATTGAATTAGCTTTTAACCATCTAATTAGTATTTATCAAGATTTAGATAAAAACTTTGATAGATTAAAAGCTAATTACAATGATCCTATGTTTAATAGATTTGTTTGTAAACTTGGTTGTTTTACTTCTGAAAAAATGTGGGAAGTTTTAATGAGAAACTGGTACAAAGGTTTTACTTTTGCATTAACTCGTTATTATAATAAAGCTCATCAAAATTTTTCATTTGATTCGATTAGTTATGTAGCTTATTTTGATATGTTTTTCTCTAATTATCTTTACTATGGTGTAACAAGATCCGATCAACATTTAAAAGAAGATTTTAAAATAGATCTAAGATTTAACGAATATTTAAGAATAGATCAAAACTATCAAGATAAATATTTAATTTAAAATATTTATTCTTTTTAGTATATTAGGTGATAAATCTAATATATCTTTTTCTAATATTTTTATACCTAGTTTATCTTCTATTAGTTGTACCCAAGCTTGGAAAGTAGTAATGTTAACTCTGTTATTAATACTATTAACTAAATATTCATTTTTACTTTCCAAATCTTTTATTTGGTTTTCCAAAGTTTTTAATCTTAACATTAGATTTTCAGTATCATAATTATTTAATAAAAGATATTGAATTTTAATTGTTTTCCCAAAATTAGTACTTTGTATTTCTACAAAGTTTTCTCCTAATTCACTTACAGTTATTGGTGTAAGTGTCTCATCTACTTCTACTTCATATGCAATTACACTATTTTTTGAATATTTTTCTTTTAATTCATATATAGTGTTATTAGCGTCTAATATAAATAATTCTTTTTGAATTTCACTCATTATTAAATACCTCTTATTAATATCCTACTTATGTATGGACATGTTACATTATCTTTTGATTCTAGTGTTGCTTTTAGTTGGATAGTGTTAATTACTTTGTTTTTAACATCATCTTTAAAGTATACTTTAAATTCATTCTTTGTTAATAAGTTATATGATTGTTTTAATTCATTCTTAGTTAGACTAATATATTTAACATTATCTAACTCATAAACACTTTTTGTTAATTTTGAAATATAAACGTTACTTGATATATTTTTTAAATATTCATAATTAAAATAATCTAAATTATTATTTAATGTTACTGTGAATACATGTATTCCTTTTACAGCTAAAAATGTTTCTTCAGTAATTTCATTACTATTTACAAATATTTTACTTAAAATATTTTCTTTTAAACTATTTGTTGCTATTAAAGTATCTTCTTTAAATTCTACAAACAAATTTCCATAATTATAATTTAATAAATTTTTTAAATACAATTCTATTAATAATTTATTATAAGTAATTGGAATATTAAATCTTATGTTATCTTCTTTTACTAATTCACCAGAGAGTTCTTGTAATTCTAATAAAGTTTTATTAGTAGTAATAATGTTTTGAATGGTGTGTAATTTTAATTTATTTGTTTCTATTTTTTCATAATTTTCATCATTAATTTTTAGATAATAATCTATTAAAACATTTTCTTTTGAATTATCACATATATCAAAACTTAAATAACTTAATTCTTTATTTATAGTAATTGGTATTGTCTCTAGAGTTGTTTTTTCTGTATATATTTTTTTAGATATTCCTAAATAATTAAAATTTACTTTGGTATCTGTTTCAAACAACTTATGAACTCTTATTGTAAAAATACTTTTATCTTTATTTATTGGTAACTGTATTTCTTTTATTAATTGTTTAGTTACTACTAATTCATTATTAATTAGTATTTCAATTAATGAATATTTAGTTAAGTTTAATAGAAAAAATAAATTATTATTTGAATATTCTGCTAGATCTAATACTATTGTAGTTATTTTTTCATTTAATGCAAAACTAAAATTTTCTAGATTTTTATTTAAATGATTACTTTTATTTAAGTTTAAAGTTTTACTTATAATTTTATCATAAGTAATTACATCATAATCATTGCTAATTTCTTTATAATTTAAACCATAAGCAATATTATTTTTAGTAGTAACTGTACTTGTTGGTAAGATGTAATCTTTAGTTATTGGTATATTTGTACTATAAATATACCCAGTCATGTTTTTTTCAGATACAATAGCTTGTTTCAAGTTTTCTATTGTATCTTTTAAATTACTATTAAGTTTAAGAATATCTTCATTAAATCTATTTTCAATAGATTTTAAGTTTAATTTATTTTCTTCTAATAATTGTTTGCTTGCATCTAATTTTATTTTTTCATTTAATAAAAATTTCTTTAAAAAATATTCACTATAAATATTCGTATTTGGATTGTAGGTACTATTAAAAAATATATTTTGAATTTTATTCATATTAACTTTCCAATGTTATTATATTTAATTTTAAATTATTTAAATACTGAGAATTTGTAACTTCATTGTTTTTATTAGTTATTTCATAAATGTGAAATAACTCTTCATTTAAATTAGTTGTTAATGGCTTATCTAATGAATAATCATTACTATTTTGTTGTTTCATTTCTAAACCTTCGTAATAACTAATGCTATTAGTATACTCTACATTAATATTTTTTATTTTATTAGAAAAATAAATAATTCCTTTTTCATAATCAACTGAATATAAATTAGCTGTTTTATTTAAACTTTTAGTGTAATAACTTACATAAGTACTTGTAACATTACTAGTTTTAATATTTGGATTTATCTTTATAATTTTTAATACTGGATCTATGTAATAACTATTGTTTACTACTTCTAAATCTTCTTCTTTAAAAACTTCTGTTTCAAATAAAGAAATATCTCCAGTAAATTTACTGGAGAGTTCTAGTGGTGTTTCTTGTAAGTTATGTATTGAACTGTTTTTCGTTATTAATTCTGTTTTATAAGTATTAATATAAAATTCTATATTACCATCTATATAGTTAACTTCTGTTAGTAATGATTTATTCATGATCAATTACACCTACTATATCATGTTCAATATAAGTTCTTTTTAAATCTGCTTTCCATAAATATACATGGTTTGCATCATTAGGTGATGTTACTTCTATTTTAACTACATTAAAAGTAGTATCATAAAGTATATTAAAATCTGCTCCTGTGTTTGTAACAGGACTAGTTAAAATTTCTAAATGATCTTCTACCAGATCTACATAATTCATACCTAGTGGACCGGGACTTACCCACTCGTAATAACCTCTAATACTAAACCTTATTTTCCAAAGTTTTGTTTCAACTATTTTATTATATTTATCTAATTGTTCTAAGGTGCTACCTTGTTTTACTTTATTAACAATTAAAGTTCCTTCATAAATAGTTAAACCTGTAGCATCGTAAGGAATAGTATTTGTGTAATTAATTGTATCTAATGCATTGCCATCTGTGGTTAAGAAACTAGTAAGTAATGATGGATTAGTCCTACCTTGTAATACAAATTCTGTTTCTTTATTTACAAGAATATTTGGTGTTAATTGAATAGTAATTGTATTAGTTGCATCTACGATATCAATGCCATCACCAGCTATTAATGTTTTAAAATTTAAAGTACTTCCTACTTTATCTTTAAATACGTTAGTACCACCACCTAAAGATAAACCTGCATTAATTCTACTATTAATATTACTGTTAATAGTAGCTTCTCTAGTACTTGTAAAGTAACGTCTGTTAGGATTAGAAAGTGATTCTGATACTTGATCTGTTGTTAAAGCAATTCCACCAATATCTATAGAATTAAAAGGTACGTAAACATTAGTATTACTATTCCAATAGTATAATTTAGAATCTGTTAAATCTGCATACAATAAGTTTACTACACCAGTAGTTGGTTTTGTGTAAACCCAATTAACTTCTTGAATAGTGTTTGGTAAATATTGAATTGGTATCTTTAAGGAAGAATCTAATTCTGGAAATCCATCAACAGCACCTCTTATATCATCAATACTATTTTCTATTCTTAAATCTATATCATGTGCATCTAAATCTAAATTATGACTTAGTATATTACTATCTGTGTAGCTTTTATGATTATGTGCATTAGTATCATTTAAATGAGTTTGTAATAAGTTAAAACTATAACTTCTATCTCCGTGTGGATCTAAACTTTGACTATGTAGTATTAATTGGTCATCTGTATAGTTTTTATGTCCATGTGGATCTAGTAAATTATTATGTTGGTTCATTAAAGTACTAGCATATGCTCTATCACCGTGAGGATCTACTTCATTAATATGTGTAGTAATTCCTGTATTAATTCTATTAGTTATATTTAAGTAATTTTCTAATAAATTAATAGTGTAGTATTGACTGGTATTAGTACCATCTTGACATAATACTTTAATGTTTGGGGTTAAGGTTAAAATTGGTTGTAATTCGTTTAAAAAATATCCAGTAAAACTCATGTCTTATATCTCTAAATAAATAGTTTCGTCTGTTGTATCTAATTTTAAATACTTTGGGTCTTCTTTTGTATTTACATTTAGATAATTAATTGTTTCAGTTGTGTTAGGTGTGTAAGTAAGCTCATTAGGATTGTTAATACTAACTATTTTAATACTTCCTTTTTTTATAAATGTATGATTTAACTTTAATGTATCTTTACTTTCAAACACATCTTGAGTGTTTTTAGTTAAATTTTCTGGAGAAATTCTTTCTAAATAATTTCCATTTATATAACTTAATTTAGTTTCATAAGTAGCTTTTTTCTTAAGTATTTTATACATTTCTCCTGAAATTGTTTCAGAAGTATTTAATACTAATTTTCCATTTACGACTGAATATTCTTTCTCACTAATATTTACTAATGGATATAATACATTTAATGTTAAACCATCTATTGTATTGTTGTTGTATAAATAAGTTAACAAGCTTATGTAAAAATAGCTAGTATTATTAAATGTAAAACTTTTAATATCTTCTTTCTTTATAACTACAACTTTTTCTTTTATTTCATTATAGATTGTGACATCTTCTAAATTATTTTCTAGAATTATAGTTAACGAATTGCTATTCAATGTAAAATTAGTAGTTAAATTTACTACTAATTCATTTTTATTATGATTAATAAAATATAAACCTTCACTATATTTTAATTTAAAACAAATGTTTTCACTACTTTTTGTAATATTGCTATCTTTTACAATATTAATATCATAAATAGTATAATCAATTGGATCTAATGTTGTGCTATCAATAATGTTTGTTGAGACTTTTTTAAGTCTATTTGTAAATAATATGTCAGAATTATAATTACTATTATAGTTAATACTTACTTCATTATTTAAAAAACCTAAGAATTTAGTTCTGTTATTAACACGTATAGTTTCTAAGTCACTTAATTCTAAATTAGATACTAAGCTGTTTAAAATAAATTTATCTTTTCCATAACTGTTATCTGTATTTTTAATAAGATAGTTAGTATATTTATTGCTGTTAATATTTTCAAAATTACTTAATGTATTTTCTTTTATAAAACTAAAGTTATCTTCTAGGTTTTTAGTTGGATTAGTAAATGTTACTTTAAAGTAAATACTTTTAACTTCTTCTTCAGTTTTAAAAGATTTGGTATTGGTAGTGTTGAAAGATAATATTTTTTTAACATTATCTAGACTAATTGATTCAACTCTGTCAAGTTTTATCCAATTTTGTAGATCAGTACTTACTTCTAATGTTGCAAAAGAATTATTAGTATCAGAACTAACACTTACTTTTAAAATAGGTTTTTCATTTGTATAATTAAAAATAATATAACCATCGCTAGGATAAGTATTATAATATGTTGCTATTTTCTCTAATTCTAAGATATTACTACGAACATTACTAATATTAATTATTAATTGTTTTGTTTGTATTGTTTCAAATATCAAAGAATACTTATTATCTATTGTTAATTTATTATTTAAATCAATACTTTCTAAATTAATATTAAAAAGTATTGGGATAATATTATTGTTTAAGTCTAGGTAACTAATACTATTAATAGTTGGTAAGTTGTTTTGATTTAAAAAATCAAATGTTAATTCATTAAGCTTACTAACATTGTTAAATGTTAATATTAAATCTAAATTAAAATTTTGTCTATTTAGAAAAGTAATATTAAAAGGCTTATTATATTTTAAGACATTCTCTAATTTTTCAGAGTTATTTAAACTATCTTGAATACTATATTCAAACATAGATCTTATAACACTTTGTTTTGAATTAAATTCAACAGAGTTAATATTACTTTTGGTTAATGAGATAGAATTGTTTACAATTTCTATATTTTTACTTTCAATGACTCTATCTTTAAGATTTTTTAAATCTAAAGAATTTGTACTGTTTGTAATTGATTTCAAATCTAACAACATATCTGATAGTACACTTGTTTTTTTAATAATGTTATCAGTTTCTATTGTAATGTTTTTAACAGTATTAAAAAGTTCTAAATTATAAACATTAGTTTCAGTTACTAAATCATCAATTACTTTGTTTAATTCATTTTTTACATCTTTTATTAACGTGTCTCTTATTACTTTATTCATCTCTTGTAAATCCTATTAAACTGGTAATGGATGGACTTAATGTATTGTCTAATGTAATTAATTCTAATTTTAAATTTATATTAATTAAATTTTCATTTAGATTAAGTAATTTAAACCCATTAGGGAATATTTCAATTTCATTATTTAATATAACATTAGGTTCTAATTTACTTTTATATAATATGAAAAATTCTTTTTCAGAATACTCATTTAATACTTTTAAATCAGTAGTTTCAATATAATTAGTATCAATCCAAATTCCAATTAATTTATCAATTTCTTTTACATTAATATCTTTATTTTTTTTAACAACAACTGTATTGTTAATTGGTAATGTAAATACTAAGTTATTTAATTCAATAACTAGATTTAAGTAAGTATTTGATTTAATATTACTATTGGTAATAAATCCAACATAATCTCCTTTCTTTATAGAAATATTAGGTATGATTATGTTCCCATAGTTGGTATAGTTGTTTAAACTTAAATAAGTTTTAAATGAACTTAAAAACAAACTTAATGAAATTGGTAATGAGCTACTCACATCGAATTTAATATCAATTTGTAAACTATTAACTAATTCATGTTCTATATTGATTTTTTCACTAATAAAAGTATTATCTATTATCTTATTAATTATGGTTCCATCTGTTTTTAAAATATTTAAATAGATTTTACTAACATAAGTAAGCAAAGGACTCTCTAATACTACGCATGAGTGAAAATTACTATTACTATTGTATATTGTAATAGTGTCTAAGTTATTGTGTGAGTGTTGGGTAGGGTATGTTTGATAGTTTGTTTGTAGTTCTAGATAATTATTTTTACTTACTATATTACTTTTGTTAGCATTGTATAAATTAAAAGTAATGTAATCTTTTAATTTATTAATATCATAAGTAATGTTAATTTTATTAAATATACTGGCATTGTCATTAATAAAATTAATTTTTAAATTTAATGTTTTTATTAACGAATCATAGTAATCAATAAATTCTTTAGTAGTTTTATTAAGATCCCCGTTAATAACTTCTAGTTCTTTGCTAACTCTACTTATTTCGTTTTTAATAAAATCTAACTCTTTTTCAATAAAATTATTTTGTAATATATTTAATGTATTTAAAGATTTATCATACACAATATCTTTAAAATTATCTAAATAAGTTTTTATGTCCATTAGATACTCTCGTAGTTAAAATCTAATAAGTATGTTTGATATTCTTCATAATTATCAGTTACTTTATTGTTTATAGATTGGTAATCATAGTTACCAATATTAGTTTTAGGAATATTCACCCAATCTTTTCTTTTACTTACTTGATAAATAGTCTTTTCATTTTGTTTTAAATAAACAATTCTTTCATTTAAACACTCTTTAAATTTTAATTTAAAATTACTTTTATAAAAGTTTCTTTCAAAATTATCTTTAAATTCATTTTCTATATTAATAAGTATTTTACTATAGTTAAATTTATATAAATTATTCTTTTTGAATTCATTATCAATATCTAATTGATTTACATATTGTATGTTACAATTACAAATTAATAATCCTGTGTTTAAAGGAAATAAACTGATTTTAAATCTTTCATGTATTGTTGAAACATTAGGTTCTTCAATGTAATATATGTAACAATTAAAATCTATCTTAAATAAAAGATTATTTATATTACTTTCATATTTTAATAAGAATGTTTCATCATTGTTTTTATTAAATTCAATAATATAGTCTATAGGATATTTAGAAAAATATTTATCTAAAGTATGTAAGTTGATCTTACTAATTATATTAATTGTGTTCCAAGTATGTATTAGATTTTTATAGTCATTTGCTATGAATTGTTGGCCTTGTATAAAATCATCACTTTTTATTTCAAATTCTAATAAAGATTTAAATTTTAATTTTATTTGATATTTTTCAGGACTATTAATTTTGATATTAAACCACTTTTTATATTTTTTAATTTTTATAAAACTTGGTAAGTTTGGATAACTATTTAAATCTAATACTGGCTTAATTGTTAAAACAACACTATCATTATTAAATGCTAATACTTTATTAGTGTTATCATTTGTATAAATAGTATCATTAATAATTACATGTTTATGATTAATACTGGTAAGATAATTACTTATAACTTCTGGACTAATATTACTTGTTGTAGTTATTTCATAAAAATAATAAACATTATTAAATGATATCTTACTTAATAATATTCCTAATGTATTTGTTTTAATTGTAGTTGAATTTGCATCTTCTATAATTTCAAAAATCTTGCTTTTATATTTATCATAAATTTCTGAATTATAATTAAAATTAATAACCTTTTTATTATTAATATATTTATTGGAAGTTTGTGGGGATTTTATCTCCCCACAATTTGTTCCAATTTTTTTATAAATATTTAATTTATAACTTTTTAACATATTAAGCTACTCTTTTCCAAATAGAAACTAATGTAACAGGGTGTATGGTATTATGTGGTTTTCCAAGACCTGAATTAGAAGTTAACTTCCCAACTGCTGGCCCACCTTCAGGATAGTCTATGGCATAAGCATGAGTACCACTATCATAACCCCCACCAGAACTAGATTCTGCCCATCTATGCGTATGCGGGCCATTCTCATCAGCAGTTAGACTGTGTTTATACTCACCTATTTCTACACCTAAGCCAGCTTTAACATCTTCTGGTATAGCAGTATTAGTTGATAAGTAACTAGATTCAATTATACCCATTGGAGATCTACCTTCTAATGCTCTAATCCACACTCCAAATCTTATGATATCAAATGGGTTTCTTTGATCAGATTCATTAAAGAATAAATGACCAATTGGATAAATTCTGTCTAGAAAATCATTAAGTGCTGCATCAATTTTATTATCAATTTGAGTTTGTAAACTCTGTTCTAACAAAGCTTGCTCAGTTACTAATCTACTATAACTAACAGCTTCATCGCCAGAAGGTTCAGTACTATTAATAACACCAGTAATTATGGAACTATTTGCATCTAAACCAGATAAGAATTTTACATTGCCAACTACTTTTAAACTTCCATTTAAAATATTTTCAGCATTAGCACTGTTTTGTATAATTTGTTTACTTACTTCTAAGTTTTGTCTTACTTCTAAATCACCAAATCTTGATTTATTTGATTCATCTGCATTTATTTTTAATACAGTAAGTTCTTTACTTATATCAAAATATTCTGCTGTTCCTTCTTTTATTGCAACTTCTTGTACTGTTAATTTACTATTAATTGTTACTGGTGCTTCAAAAAGAATATCACTATTAAAGGAGGCATCACCATCAATTACTAATTTATTATCTGTTGGAATAAACACATTACCATAGTAACCATTATCTGTATTTTTATTACCCGGGCTAGTATACTTTCCAGATTCTAATTCACCATAGAGTATTACAGGTGTACCAATAGATGAGGGTGTATAGCTATTAACGATAGTTACTTTACTATTACTTTTTAAAATAGTTGCTAGATTACCATTAGCATTTTTTCCTGCAAATATTTTATTATTATCAGCGTTATCTAAATTAATACCATTAGTAGTTGAGCTACTATAATTAATATTGATGCTGTTTACATAATTAATATTACTATAAATATCTGCTTTAGGTAATGTTGTTAAATCATCATTACCTTTAATAAAGTTGTTTTCAGTATTCTTTATTACATATAGAGAACCGTTTAAACTAGTTTCTAAAAATAAGTTAGTCGTAACTATTCCTGAGGGTATAGTATCTCCATTGCTTACAGAAGGGTATAACCAATATTTATTGTTTAAGCTTAAACCTTTTCTATATCCATTACTATCTATGTTTATGTAATTATCTGTTTTTAGTGTTAGATAATTACCTAAGTAAGTAATATACTCTGAGTTACCAAAACTTAATTTACTATCTAAGTTATCTAATATGATATTTTCTATATTAGCTGTATTAGCTAATAATTTATTATGTTCAGTTGTTAAATTAAATTTAACACTGTGGTTACTAGTATCTGTACCAATAGAATTAAAACTTAGTTTACTTAAGTTATCTAAATTTACTTCATATACGACAGGAGTACCGAATTGTATTTTACTGTTATTTTTAATATTTAATTGTTGTTTAACATCTAGTACACTAGTTTCAATAGCATATGTAAATAATTTAGCACTATCTTCACTTTCTATAGCTAACGTAGAACTATTAATAACTTTTTTATTTAATTTTAAAATACCAAAATTACTAATTGGATCTTCTTCTAATAAATATTCTAAATATTGAATATCATCAATAGTTTTAATATCACTGATAATATGTGTATTTAATTTTAAAATATTTTTATTAAAACCAGTACTTATACTTAATCCGTTTTTATCTTCACCACAATTAATTTTAAGACTATTACTCAATACATCATAATAAACTTTTATACCATTAGAGTATGAACCAAAGGTAATGGAATTAGAGTTAGAATTAAGATTGTTAAAGTAATTAGCATCATCTGTTGAACTAACTAATAAATCACCTAATAGTGCATTATTGTACACCGTCGGATCATTTATGTACCCTTCTCTATTTAAGTATTGAGGGTGGTCGTAGTTTTCTTTATTAGTTACAATGTATTTAATTGTGTCTGTATTATTAAATAAACCTAATAAGCTCTTATGTTCAATACTTTTACCTTCATTAGTAAAATGATCATGTGTATAAATAGTTTGATATAAATGTTCAAGTAAGTCTCCAATACTGGTATTAGCTACAAATACTTTAACATTTGTTAGTGTTTCACTATTAGCAGTTTCAAACAAAATACTAGTATTAGTTACTGTAATTGATGTCAATTTTAATTTAGTAAGATTACCACTAGCTTCTTTAAAGATAGAAAAATAACTTAATAAATTTTCATAGTTATTATCAATAAGATTTTTAATCTTTAAATTACATTTACTTTTATAATCGTACCCATAAATACCAAATTCATTAGTACTTATAGTGGTTACTGGAAATGTATCTGTACCATCAAAAGACATTACATTATAACGTAATTTTTCAGGGTTAATTGCAAAATTAAAACCATTGTAAGTTATTGTTAATTCATCTACCGGTCTTGTTTTAAAGATAATCTTTCTATTATTTATAGTAAAATCATTATCATTTATTAACAAACTATCATTTTTATAAGTATATACTTCAGATGGATTACTCAAATTAGTAATAGTAATAGAATTTAGATCAGTTAAGTCTGTTGATGGGTTAATAGTTAAAGAAGCTTCTTTAGAAAAAGAAGGAAAGATTAGTTGTTCTTGAAATCCAATTATCTTATTACCAGTTGGATTGTATTCTTTTAAATAGTAGGTATCTAAACTACCTATACTACTATCTATTGATGCATTGTAGTTATTATCATCACTAATTATTAAATTTTCTAACAATACAAATGCAGCATCTACTTCTGTAGCTAAAGAATTAACTTGATTAATTGTTGTAGTATTTTGAGGAGTGTAGTTAAATAATTCACTCATGTTTATTGTTCCTCGTTATTTGGTGGTAATGTCTATGTAAATAAATATATTAATTTTGTAGCTGTAACTTTCATATCTTTTAAAAAGTATATTTCCATACCAATATGGTTGCTTATATTTTCTACAAATATAATTTTATTTTCTACATTCATATATTCTACAGTTTTATTTTCAATAATATTTTCAAAATCTAATTGATTTACAATTGCTGAATTATTTTCATAAATATCTTCTACAATATGACTTATGTTATCTACTCTATCTATTAAATATAAGCCTTTATTTAGGTATGTATAGGAATTTTCTTGATATCTGATATTATCAATATTTAAAGTACCACCTATAATTTTACAAATACAATCTTCATTTAATATTAACTCGTAAGTATTTGCATTTTTATTTATTTTTAATTTATTTTCTGAAAGTTTAAAATTGGTTTTTATAAAACCATTAGGTAATTCTTCTACTTTATTTAAACCTATTTTTTTATAAGTTAACTTTTTAATATTATATATAGCATATAATTCATTATTATCACTTCCATAAATAATACCATTTACTAAATCTTTTGTAAACGTATCTGGTATATTAGTAATAACACCATTAATTACTTGGAAATAAAAAGAATTAGTTAAATGACCTAAATGTTTAAATTTAAACATACCATCTTCATTGACAGCTTTTTCTAATAAATGCTTATAAGGAAATAAATTAAAGTTTGTATCTAGAGTTTGAATTAAGTCATTTATATCGTAATCGAAATAAGGTTTTGGTGAGATATCATTAAAAAATATCTCACCACTATATCTCGATATATAAGAAGTAAGTTCTGGAGTGTTTAAACCAATACTATTTATTACATAATTATCAGGTATAACAACTAAATCTTTCTCTACATCTGTTAAATTCTCATTAACTTTATCTAAAACATCCATATTATAATTTAATAATTCTTGTTTAATTAATAGTTTATATTCTTTATTTAACATTACGAAATATCTCCAAACTGTAGTAAATATGGATGATCTGTTGTTTTTATATTTAAATCTAAATAAATAATATATTCATAACTTACTAGTTCTTTAATTAGATATGTGTTACTAATATCATTTATATATAAACTATTTTCTATAATTTTATAGTTTTGAGATTTTAGATCTTTATTTACTACTTTAAAGTTTTCAATAAAAGAAAGAGTATTTATGTAATTATTAGTGGTTACACTGTTATTTAAATTAAAAGGACTTATTTCTAACTTTGTTGAAGTGATAGTTATGTTGTTGAAGTTAGTTAAAAATTGAGCAGGAAGATCGCACAGCACTTCATTATTCATTGAAGTCTCAACAAGTTTTACGTCTATATTTAAATCTAATAATTCTAGAATTAAATTACCTATTTTTTTATCATTAAGTTTTATAGAAACTTCATCAATATAAAAACTATTATCTTCTTTTTTAATATTTTTTAAACTATTAATGTAAATAAGTGGTATCTTTTCAATATTATTAAAATAATCTTCATAGTTATATACTTTTTTATGTAATGTATTTGTTAAGATATTTTCATAATTATTTACTGTATTTTTTTCAATAAACATTTTACAATCCTTTTAATGTCAAAATATAATTGTTATCTTCTCGATTCATTGCTAACTCATTACTTGGTTTTACTAAGTTATCAATTAAAGTATTACTATTATTTATTAATTCAAATTGCCTATACAGATTTTGTTTTAAATTATAAAAACTAGATTTACCTATAATTTGCCCATTTACATTATTTAAATGATTACCTTCTAATTTTATAAAACTATTAGAAATTGTTAACAACAGGTTATTAGAAGATTTATTGTAAATAACAACACCATAATTATTAAAACCATTAATTTTATAAAAATTAATAATTAATTTTAAATCTTCATAATAGTTACTAGTAAGTACTAGTAATTCGCTATCAGCTTTAAGATAAAAATTATTCCAATTTACATTTTCTTTTAATTCAAAACATACATAGTTTTTATCAGGCATATTACTGTTAGTGTCTATTTGAAATGTTTTAAAATTTAAATCGGTTATTGTTAATAAGTTATCTTTTTCTACTTTTAATTCATTTGTTAAACTATTAAATTCATAACCAATTTCTTTTATAAGCATTTCATTGGTATTAGTAGCATTGCTTATTAATTTAATCATAGTTACTATTCCTTGTACTAGTGATAGTGTTATCTGTTATTACTATTGTATATTCATACTCTGTAGTATCTTTAGGTGTTAATTCTAATCTAATACTATTATTATTTATATTTAAATAAATCCAAGCTTGTGCATTTGCACTAGGTAATGTATGTGGAGACCAATTACTCTTTACTTTAAAAGTAAGAGAACTTCCATCAAAATAATCTTTAGCAATCTCTTTATAATTAATACTTAGTGTTTCTATATAATTATTACCGTCTTTAGCAATATTTTTTATATATTTATTTTGAATATTAATATCATTATTTGTATAAATAATATCTTTTATATTTAATTCAAAATCTAAGTCAGAAGTATTAGTCCAATTAAATATGATAAGATTCTTATCAACACTTTCTAATAAAGGTTCTTCAATATCTACAAGTAATAATTTATTATTAAATAATATCATATTTTTATTTGAAGTATTGTATGAGTTTTTGTTATTAATAACGTTTGCTTCTAGTGTTGTATTATACTTTTTATCTTTAGTGTGAATAGTAAAAATATAAGGGTTTTCATTGCTAATATAAATATCTAAAGTGTAGATATCTTTATGTAATTGAGTATTTATTAAATATTTTTCTAATTGCATTGATTTGTATTCTGGATTGTAGTAATAAAGTGTATCTTCATTTTCTACAGAAATATAACAAATATCAATATTTTTACTTAAAGCTTCTATGTCAATATAAACTTTTTGCCATTCATTTATTAATATATCTTTATTTTCAACAATAATAAATTTATTATTGTTGGTAGTTATATTAGTATTGTATTTAGTATTGTCTATAGACAAATTACCTATTTTTAAGGCACTGTCAGTTAATGTATATACATTAAGATTATCATCAATAAACATTGAAGTTATTAACTGATCTGTAAAAGAATATTTATATTTTATTTGATTGGTTGTTGGTTCTTTAATTACTAAAATATTACTCTTACTATCTTCATCTTCAAAGCTATTTACTTGTAATTCAAACTTAGGAAAGTAATTAATAAATCCTAAATCTTTGGTAACGAAAGATGGCGTAGGTAAGTTAAAAGAATCCAGTATTTGATGGTTCTTACTACAATCTAAATGATTACTTACTATTAGATTTACATTACTTACTATTTTAGTAATCTTACTATACTTATTTATAGTATTTCTTGGTAAGTCACTTATTAATATTAATGATTCACTAATAAATTTATTGTCTTTATTTAAACCTTCAATAATAATTTTTTCTTGTGTATTTTTTATATCTTTTTGAAGGTAAATAAGACTATCATTTATAAAATCTAAATCTTCTGTAATTAAACTTTTACTTACAAAGTATGTAATTAACTGTAAATTTTCAATTGGTTTTAAATTTATTGTTTTATAATTACTATTAAGGATATTGATATGTTCAAAATACTTATTATTTGATTCATCTACAACTAAAAGTGGACTTTCATTTAAAGAGATAGTTGATAAATCTTTTAAATTTTTTTTTAAAAGATTTTCTGTCTTAGAGTAAATTGACTCTACTTGTTTAAATAAGGGATCAAGTACTTTAGTAACATTACTAACATCATCTTTATATACTTTTGACCAACTAGGATAATCAGCTTTTACTCTTTCAAGACTAAAGTTTGGTTCACTAATCTTTTCTAACTTTCTTTTTATTTTAAAATTAAAGTTTTTTGAAATTAAAGTTTTAAAATTAATTTTAAAACTTTGTGTTATTAGTACACCATCTTCTAGTTCTACAGTTATTACTAATTTATTATATTTAGTTTCAGGTAAATCGTATGTAAACTTTATATCTAATGTATCATCTAATTTTAATTCTTTATTTAAAATAGGTAATTTGTAATATTTACCAGAATAATCTTCAAAATACAAAGTAACACTATTTAGTAAGTAATTAAATGTGTTACTTTCTTCGTCAATAAATGAAATGTTTAATAAATGCTCTAGGTAATGATTACTAAATATAAAAGTGTTATAAAGTATTGGAATGTCTATTGAGTTTAACGAATTTAGTTTAATTAGTTTCATAATTAAACTCCTACTATTTCTGTAATGTAAAAGAATCTACCTATTTCTCTATTAATAATTTCATTATTTAATAAAACATCATTTTCAAAAATACTTGGAGATTTAATAGAAATACTAAAGTTATTAATATCAAGGTTTGGTAAATTAGTTTGCAGTAATTCTACTAAAGATTCTTTAGAAAGAATGCTATAGTCTCTTAATAGTAGATTTACATTATTTTTAATATTATTCAAATTAACATTATTAACTAAAGAATTTTTAATATTAATTATAATGTTAAATGGTCTTGCACTACTAACTAAGATTTGTGTTTGATAGTTTAGTTTTAAAGTTAAAGCTGTTTTAAAAATTGATACTAATACATTATCTATGTAGTCGTCAAAGCCATTTACTAGTAAATTTTGAGTATATAAGTAAATTTGTTCTATTGTATTACCATTGTTTAAGTCATCTAACTCTACTTTAAGTAATCCCGGGATTTGTTGTACAATATCTAAAATTATACTATTTAAAGAAGAATTACCATATTTTTTAGCATTTAGTAATCTAATTCTAAAATCTTCAATACTTTCTTCTAAGTTATTAATACCAATTGGATTATTAAATCTTAAATTAACTTGAAAAATATTATCTGTATTTAAATTAGGTTTTAGTGTATAAATAGTATTTTCAGGTATGAATAAACTATTACTTATGGATTCAATAGTAATACTAATTGGAACACTACTACCACTACTTACATAGATATCTTCATTAAATGTTATCTTTAATGAAGATATGGTAATAGTGTCACCTCTTTCAAATATTTGAAAATTAATCCCACTATTCACTATATTAAAATCATCTAGATATATTTCAACTACACCTGAAGTGTTACTAATATTGATACTTTTAAAGTTTTGTCTGTAAATATTTAATTCACTACCGATACTTTGTAATGTATTTAAACTCGCTGTGTTTATTAATAGTTCACGTAGGACATTGTTCTCTAAGTTCAGAGTTAATAACTCTAATTCAGTTATTATAGGATTTACTAATTTAAATAAATTAGAATTTTCGTTAATCTCTGACAAATTTAAATTATTAGCAATACTTTGTAATAAGTTTGCTTTATTAATATTTAATTTATTCAATTACTAGCCCTTCTGTTTCATTCATGTTTATTGATACACTGTAAAATTCTTTTGTATTTACTAAGAATACAATTCTTAAATATAAAGAATTTGTATTCAATATAATATGATAGATATCTATAGGATAATTTTTTAAAAAATTATCCTCGCTAAAAACTAAACTTATCTTTTCTTTAATATTACTTACTGATAAGTTATCAAATCCTTTACCAATATAACTATCTAAGTTAGCACCTTCATCAGGTTGATTAAAAATATCTTTATAATTAGTTTTTAATTTAAACATTGCAATATTTCTTAAATATGTTTTAATATTATTAAAAATATAAAAATCACCTTGTTCAAAATTAAAATCACCATATTCACTAGAAAATTCTAAGTCTTTAATTGAATCATCATCTGTATAAATATTTAACATATATTTATTTCCTTATAATATAGATGCTAGTATACCAGCAATTAAACTAAGACTTCCTATACCTTGTACTGGTATATCTAATGTAAAAGTTGGTATTGGAGTTGCTATTGTAGATGGTATGCATGTAGCTGTTAGCGGATTAAATTTAAATATTCCTCCAAATCTAATTGATGTGTGAGGACTAGATATTGAAAGAGGACCGTTAATAAAATTACCACCATCTCTTGTAGTAGTAATTGAATTAGGACCACTTGCTATTTGAGAGGATTCTTCTAGAATTTGTAAGAATGAAGAATCCTCGTTTTTATTTTTTAGTAACATATTTTATTTACCTGATAAAAATTTGACAGGTTTATGACATAAAGCACTTTTTAATTTTGACATTAAGTTATTACTTTTTAATAAACCTGTTTCTTTTATTACTGTTTTATTTACTTTTTGATCATCTGTTACTACCATATCAGTAGTAACAGAATTAGCAACTACTAAAACAGGATCTATCTTTTCTGAAAAATCTATTTTTCCTAAATCTGTTAGATTTATTTCTTGTAGTATTTTGTCTAAATCTACTTCTGTTATTTGTTTAGCAGAATCTTGTAAATTTTGTTTTAAAATTCTTTGTAAGTTAAAATTAACTATTGGTGTAGGTACTACGCTGGCACTTACTGCAATTTCATTTACTAATTTTACTTTAACTTTATAACCAATATAACTATCTAATGGTTCATAATTATTTTTTAGTAAGTTATCTATTGGTACTAACATTGGTGCTAAATATAATGAATTATTTGTTATGTTAGTACCTTCTAGATAGTTATTAAAGAATCCAGAACTATTTGTTAAAGTATCATCTTCTAAGTTTTCAGGTATTTTAGAAATAACTGCATGAATGTGGTTATTAGTATCTTGATAAATGTATGCTATCTCTCCCATAGCATACATCACCTTTTTCCTATCAAATTCTACAGCTTTCGATAAATTATCATTAATTGGTTTTTTTGTCGTTGTTGGTTTATTATTCTTCATTATTATCATACTTTATTGAACAGCAGTTGAATCTTGTTGTCTTTGTAATTGTGCATCGTTTGCATATACATTCATAATAATCCTACCTTCATCGTCAGTTTTAAAAGAAACTCTATTTTTTAAAATATCATTTCTTTCTAACATTTTAGTAAATGGTAATCTATCCTGTCCATTTATTAATCTTCTTCTATTAATAATAGTAGCAGCTCTTCTTATTGCATCACTAGTTTTCTCACCTTCACTTATAAGACTATTCATGTGAGCATTTCTAACTACTCCTGTCATACCACCAATATATGGTTTACCATGTTTTATTAATGGGTAAAATAGAACAGGTTGTCTAGTATATTGATTCTGTTCTATTTTAGCATTTGCCCAAGAAAACGCAAGCGTTGATATGATTAACAATGCTATACCAAAAGGACCTCCTGCTGCCCCAAGCAAAACAGTTAAAACACCCCTTCCTGCTAAGATAGTACTACTTAAAGTAACATTAGCTAAAAATTTAGCTGTTCCAATAATAACACCTCTAGCTCCAGCTGCTTTAGCAGTACCTAACCAATAACTTCCTAAATTTTTAACACCTATTACTTTTATAGCTCTTGCTGTTAATCTAGCAGATCTTAAAGCATCGGGTGTATTCTTTCTTAGAAAAGAAATCCCTCCAACAATATTACTACCAAGATTTAATATACTTCTAAGTAGTGTAGGTGGTTGATAATTAGTAGCTCTTGCTAATACATTAAGACTACTTCTTGTTAACATATAGAAAATACCTGAAGTACCTACAACAGTCCCTGAATAATATAAATCATCTAAGTAAGAATCTAAGTAACTGTTATATAGAGCAGGTTTGCTTCTATCAATACTATCAATAATATTGAAACCGAACCAATCGTCTGGATTGCCTAGATTAATATCTTTATGACCTCTAGATAGTTTATTCACTTCGTTTACAAGATTTAAATATTTTATTAAGCTATCTAAATTTTGGGAACTAAAAGCTTTTGTTAAAATATTCCCTTTTAAATTCTGCATAAATAATCTACTAGCTAACCCTAAACGTAAAAATAGTGTAGATCTAACAAATTCAGCAGGTTCTACATATTGACCCGGAACTATTTCCGTAACAAAACCTTGCTTATCATCAAAATGATGATAACATTCTCTTACTTTTATTATGCCAAATAATCTTTTAGTTGTATCTTCTAAGTATACATAATCTCCAGATTTCATCTTTGGATTACCAATAATAAAAATACTACCACTATACATTTTTTCAGCTTCTGCTAATAAATGAGAAGTTCCGTATCTAAAAGCCATGTATCTCTTATCACAACCACTAAGATTTAAATCAGTAGCTCTTACTTCCCATGTAGCTAAATTATCATCTAACGACATAGTTTGTAATCCCCAATTTTCTACCTGATTTATATCATCATTATCATCTCTAAATCCTACATTAACTCTTGTATAATAATTAGAATTTAATTTAATACCATTACTAATTAGATTTGATTCACTAGATATTATATGAAAACCAACTGCTGGTTCCATTCTTTCTGTTCTAATCTTAGCATACGTATCTAAACTATTACTTATTTTTTCATCTTCAGTAAATAAAATAGAACTATTATTACTTTTATTAATTGCAGCTAAACTCATTAAAGTTTTATCAGAATCTCTAGCTATATAAGATTGTTCTTTAGTACCGAAGAACAAAGTACATCTATCTTGATACCACATTGGTTTTACAAAAGTCCCCGGATGTCTGTATTCCATTTGTTTCATAACTTCCCAAGGTGTCTCTCTTACTGCAAAGAAATCGTAAGTAATACCTCTGTTTGAGTTAGGAGCTAGGTAAGCAGAAAATAGATTTTTAACTGGTTCGTCAAACTCACTATCTACATGTTCAATATCTGCAGAATATATATTTGTATATATTCTTGATCTTTGAATAACCTTACTAAACAATTTAAAACCTAAGTAATAGTTACTATTAAATACACTACTATCTCCACCTAGAAGAGTTCCAGATCCTGTTAATGACTTAGCTTCTGGATCTGTTAAATCACCTAACTCCGTCGTTAATGACATACGTAAGAAAGAGTAAGTTTTACCAAAATGGTAAATACTAGGCAATTGCATAAGATCAGCAAAAATACTACCAGTAGAGCTATTCCAACCACCTCCCAATCTTAATGGTTCAGTTGTTCCTAAGACTTCTGATAAAAGTTCTTTTCCAAAACTTTCAGCAATTATTTCTATTGAAGTGCTATTTAAATTTGTAGCAGAAACAACTGATCCGTTAAATACAATATCTAAATTATTAGGATTATTATCATAACCAATTCTAATATGTAGTTTCATTCCCGGTTGTAATTTTAATCTGTTGTTTTTGAACTGAAGTTCATAGTCAGTACCTATTGATTGTATGTCAATATTATTTCTATTTGCTAATTGAGACATTTCATCTGTAAGTAAGAAATTAGGATCTGCAATTACCATTCTTAATACATCTATTGGATTATTACTGTTATTGGTATTAATATGAAAATTTCTGATACCTTTTATTTCATAGTATTCAATATTAGCTCCTGAAAGCCCTTGCCAAAACTCTTGATCTTCATTACCAACTGTTACATAGACTTTAATAGTAGGGAATGCTTGAGAAAGTCCTCTATTCATTGTACTGTTTATTGATTCTATATATTTAGAAACTAAGAAAGATTCGTTATAAATACTTATCAGTGGATTCTTAATTTCTTCTGTGATATTAGGCTTACCAGTACTTCTTCCAGCTATAAAGTTATTACCACTTACATCTACATTAGAAATTCCTGATCCAACATCACTATTTAGATTAATTATAGAATAAGGATCTAAGTGTATATTATTATATAAAATTTCATAATGTAGATGAGGTCCAGTACTATCACCTGTGGAACCTACTGTTCCTAACTTGCTACCTGCTGCTAATTTCTGACCATCTTTAACATAAATACTGTTCAAATGTGCATATCTTGTTGTATATCCATTTGCATGTTCTACTATAACTAAATTACCATAAGATTTCTTAAATCCTTGAAAAACTACTCTACCTTCAACAAGAGTAATAACCTCTCTATTATTAATACCGCCTCTACTTACAATATCAATACCTTTATGTTTTGTATTACCATTTCTTACTCTTCTACCATAGCCAGAGGATATATAGTAAGAATTATCTTTTGGTAAAACTGGACACTGTGTGGGTTTTAGAAATTTATTAATATCATCTTTATAGCTTTTAGTAAAAAGACTATTAACTATTACATCTAATTCTTTATTAGAATAAGTTCTACCCTTATCACTTAAAACTGTATCTAAAGTTTTAGCTATTTTACTTTTATCTAAAAACTTATCGTTTAATGCGTACACTCCTGCTTTATTGTTAATTGCTTTAGTAGTTGCATTTTGATAAATAGCAGTATTTGCAAAATTAGGATCTAAGAATGCCCAACCATTCTCTAGTACTGTAAGATTTAAGTTACTATTACTATTTCCACTATTTACTGTTGCTTTAATAATTTTACTAGTTGGTGTTAATACCCCTACGACTTTAGCATTAACTCTATTATTATACATTTTTAGAGTTTTTCTTAAAGCTTCTGTAAACTTATTAGATACTTCACTTAGAGCTACACCATTACCTACTGGATTTTGAATTAATCCAGATTCTGTTAAACCAACACTCCCCTCTAAATAATAAGTTACACCATTACTTATAAAAGAATTTCCAGAAAGTACATTTGTAACTTCTAGGGTTATTTCACTTATTTCAGAATTACTAGCAGTACTAATTGAAACATCATCTGATTTTATAAATGTGCGATAGTCTTTAGTTTGTAAGTTATACATATCACTGTAATAAACTGAATTATTTACATTATTATCATCTTTACTTACTGAACTAAAATTACTATTAACTAAAGAAATAGCGGTAGAAGCTCCTGTTAAATGAGCTGCAGCTAAAATAGCTAGAACCTCTTCTACTGGCTTATCTCTAATAGTTCTAATACCTCTTGCTAATTGATTAAAGTTATCTTTAGTATAAATAGCAATAGCTTCTGCTTGTAAATCTGCACCGTCAGAAGATAGATATAAGTTTATGTTAGACTCATTAGCTGTAAGTATCCCAAATGTTTTTAGATAAGATCTATTAATCTGATGAATACCAATATAAGTACCACTACGTGTCTTAGCATTGTATTCATAAGAACTCTCTGGTTGTGCTAAACCGTTGATATATAACAACCATCTTTCAAAAGTTAAACCTTTTATACCTAGACTAGCAATATGTTTATCGTAATATTTTTTATGAAGCGCTTTATCAAAATCTATTTTAATATTATTAGGTTTAAATTTTTGATATGTTGCTACTACTGGTGTAGTAGGATTGTATCCAGATGGTGAGTTTGTTATTACTGATTGTCCTCTTAAGGAAGCTTCTTCTAGATTTTTTTGAGCTAATTGTCTTGCTTGTTCTTCACTTAAGGTATCTGCAGTATATTTAGCATCTACTAGTTTATTTTTACTATAGAGATTAGTAGCATCACTATAATTCATATCAGTTAATGGTAAACCTTGTATTCTATCTATTTTAGGTTCTTCGTTTAGATAAGTTTCTAACTCATTTTCAAAAGAATTAAATGAAGCTTCTTCTAAGGCATCATCAACATCAGTTACAGTTTTAAATGCTTTTTCTATATCTGATTTATCTAACCATTTTTCTTCTATAAGAAAAAAGAATGGATTAATAGTTTGTACACTGACATCAGTTTCTTCTATATAGTTCTTTTGTAGCCTTTCTAATTTAAGATCTGGTATAGCTTGTCCTACAAAAGAACTATATTGTTCATCAAGTAATAGTAAGAAATCATCACTATAACTATTTAATACTTCTTTTGCTACGGGTAATCCATTACTACCAGCTATATTAATAAATGCGATAGCTTCTTTAATAATATTGTTAGTTACTATATTTTCCCTAAATTCTAAACCAGCTACTTTTTTATTTACTAACTGATTAGTTACAACAGCTTTTCTACCATTAATAATCTTAATTAATTGATCAATTAATTCAATATGAAATTTAGAAATATCTGTATTGTATCCTTTCTTCTTAACTTTGTCTGAAAGTACGTCTACCCATTTATAACCTTTTGGTGCTTCTAAATTTTGAGGATATTCAGTAACTAAGTAGACTTTCCCATCACTACCTCTAACATATTTAGTATAATAAGACAGTTCTTTAGTTACGACTAACTTCTTACCTACAACTTTTCTAGGTACTTGCACTTCAGAAACTTTAAGTACATACCCGTAATAGAATCTATTTCTATTACTTGCATCTATACCACTACCTATTAAGTATCCAATACCAGACCCTAATGGAGCACCAATTGCAGTAGCAGCTACTGTACCTAAAGGAGTTAAAAATCTAGTAACGAATGTAACGACTGTTGCACCAAGGATGCTAGCTAATTCTTCAACACTATCTGTTGTTAATTTAGCAAAAGTTTTTGATAGATTTAAAACAACTGGCTCATGTTTATTAGTTAAAGTGTAAAAAGGAGTTGTTGTTAAATCTTGAGAACCTTCATTAAATTCTCTTAATGTTTCATTACTAACTAATAATATTTTTTCATAAATACTTGTTAGTTCTGATCTTTCAATATCTGTTAATTCTAGTATTCTATTTTTATTACTTAAAAGTTCTTTAAATTTAGTTAAAAAGCTTACTAAGGTGTCATGTGAAAATTTTGCAAATTGGCTAGAAGAGTTTTTACCAGAATTGGTAACTTTTGACATTTTTATAAATTCTTCTAAATTTGTTTCTATAAATGTCATAGTATAGTTATCAGTACCACTTTGTTCTGTACTTGAGTACATATGGGTTTGATTTGGAATCAAATTAATACTATCTAAAAGTACTGTTGCAAGAGTTTTTATTTTTAAATGATTGTGTGCTGTTGTTTCAGGATAAAACACTCTATTGGTTTCTAATACTCTGTTAATTTGATGAATTAAAGTATTAAAGCCTTCTTCTTTTAAATATTCCTGACTTGTATCTGAAGTAAAATTAATAATAGCTTCTGCAGGATATCTTCCTAAATATTGAATTACTGGTTGTTTAAAACTACCGATCTGTTGTAATGCCAGCTTATTCTTTCTCTTAACCACAATACTATTTACGTAAGTTTTTAAATTTTGATCAAGTAAGTTTAGGTCAGGCCAATCTATAGCGATTATTTTTGATTGATCAAAGAAAGAAGAGTCATCATTCTTAGTACCACGTTCCCCACCAGAATCTTTTAATTCTTGTGTAGATCTAAAGTAATTAGTACTTCCATATAAAGTTACATTATTACCTGATTCTTTATTATATTTTGACTCTACAATATCAATCTCTTTAATAAAATCTATAAAAGAAGAACTACTTTGACTAACTAATTCTTTGTATTTGTTTATATCTAAAGATACAAGTGTATCGCTGTATTTTTTAAATATAGCGTAACTCTGTTCTTTATTTAGAGTTTTTCTTAATTCTTCGCTAGGTTTCTCTCTATTTATAGTAAAATCTTGACCACCTTCTTTATCTAAATAAAGTAGATTAATTGCATTAGATTCATAGTTATTATTACTGCTAAAAACTAAAACAGTATCAGAATTTATTAAACTGGTATCATCATTACTACTATTATTATCAATAGATCTAATTGTTGGAATACCTAATTTTACACTTAACGCTAAGTAATCATCTAAGTAAGTATTACTACTATTTTCTAATTTTAGATTAAACTTTTTTAAGTTTTTATTAAAATCTATTAGTATGTTACTAAAGTATCTTTGCCAGCTAATAGAATCAGCTAATGAATCTACTGGTAAGTTAGCTACAACATCACTCTCAGTATCTTCGAAATCAAATCTATCTATATATTCATTACTAGTAGTATTGATATATTTACTAAATTTAAAGTCTTTAACAAAAGGAGTGTGGTTGAAATATACTAGAACTAATTCTAGAAACATGAGGTTTGACATCTCACTTTTAGTAATCAAATTAATTTCATCTACTGCAAATAAAGAATAGCCAGTTTTTGAAGGATTAGTAGGAGCAATGTAAGTATCAATTCTTTTTGATTTGATAAAAGTGAATGGGTAATTGTTTAGTTCTAGAATTAGTTTTAATATTGAAGGGACTTCTCTAAAGTTTCCACTAAAATTAAATAATGTTTCACTTACATTAAATGGTATTGTTACAGCAATTTTAGTGGATGCATATTTTGAACGATATGCAGAGACAGCAGAGGATCGCAAATAGCTTTCCTCAACTGCAAAATCATTTTCTAGTAATCTTATATCACTAGGATTTACTTCTAAAGTAATATCATTTATTTGAAATAATTCTCTATTTAATTCTTGTGTCATTATTTTACCTTAAAGTTCTAATCGAGCACTTCTAATACCATCTCCAAATAAAGCTTGGTTAATATTGTTAGCAGATTGCTCTTGTGTAAGTAGGCTAGTAAAACTACCGTCTACTTGTACATTTGTATGTTTTTTAGGAGTTACATAATTGGTATTTTGTGTATTAGTTGCAATACCATTTTGTATATCACGATGTGGTCTTAAAAATCCACTTTGATTAATATTTCTATCTGTTAGTTCACTACTACCAGTTGGTGTTGTTCTACTTAACATACCACTAGTTAATAGTGCTGCACCTCCAACAGCAAATAAACCTTTATTAGATTTAAATGTTTCTGCTATATTAACAGATATTTCATGAACCATTCTACCATACGATTTAGTACCATGTAAATCAAAGCTATTTTCTGTATCACCTAAATTAGACATAACATCCATAGCTCTTTCTAGCATATTACTGCCTCTACCTACTCCTTGAGTAGCATCTAGTGGTGTTTTAGCAATACTAGAAACCTTTTTAGCTTGATTTACTTCTGCATCTAATAGATCGTTTAAACTACTTTTTAATAGTTTCTTTTGGTCTTCGTTTAATTCAGAATTTTCTTCAAAATTACTAGCATTCAAAGCTCTTTCAAACAATGGCTGTATAGCTTCTCTATATTTTTTTGAGTTACCATGTTTTAAATATTCGCTTCTTAATCTATTTATTTGTTCAATATCGGTTTCTGTTTGTTGTTCAAAAGTTTTAGTATCTAAGTGAGCACTTTTAATAAGATTCTCAACTAAAGCGTGAGCTAAGTATCTCGCCTTGGCTGATCTAGCATCTTCAGCTCCATATTCTAAATTAAGAGCTTCATTTAAATTAGTAGATAGAACAGTAGAAGGAGCAGCACCTACTTTTCTTTCTCTACCTTTTTGTCCTGAAATATTTCTAAAATAAACAGCATCTTCTATGTTAGAAAAATCGTTTGGAGTTTGTATGGTTTTATTACTACCTTTAACTTTAAGAATATTACTTAAAGTTATGATTTCTTCTAGACTACTAGATATATTAGCAAACTTTTTATCTAATGCTTCTTGTTCAGCTTTAGAATGTAATTTACCAAATAACTCTTGTAGAGTATCTTGATCGTAGTCACCATATTTTCCAATTACATATCCAGTATGATTTTCTGGAATATAGATATGTGCAGCATCACCACCACTCTTTAATGATTTATCAACATAGTAATTTTCATAAGTAGTAGATAGTGGACCTTGTGCTGGTTCTCTAGTTATTAGACCTTTAAAGTCTAAAATATCACCATTCTTAGCTCTATACTGAATCTTCTCTAATGTTGTACCTTCTATAGAAGTTCTAATTAAATCTTTTTCTGTTAAACCCATTCTTTTCATTCTAAGTTTAAGACCATCTTCTGATATAAATACACCACTAGAGATCTTACCTTTCTTATTAAAAGAATCTTCTAAGAACTTTTCTGCGCTCCCTCCAATAGATCTAACTAAACCAATATTACTTTGTTTACTTTGAAGCGATAAGCTATTTTTTAGTAAACTATTATCACCTCTTAAAACCTTTTCAGATAATATAAGATATTCTTTAGCTACAGCTTCAAAAGCTTCTTTTGAATTAACACGTTCTGATTTATTAGCAGAATGGTAAATAGCTTGATCTAAACTAAATAATTGGATTTTTGTAGCTTCTAATTTTTTTAATAATTCCTTTTCACCATCATCATAAAATCCAGATCTATCTGTAGTTATCGTAGCAAAGTTAAGATGTGTTAAATCTTTATAAGGATTATTTAGTTTATAACTAATAAATGGTGAGTTTTTATTAACATCTATTCCTAAATCAGCTAAGGCATTTAATCTTGCTTCAGGTATATTTCTTCTTAAAATATTTTCTACATCTAAAGAATTATCTCCTAAATATTTATTAATGGTAAAGTTATCTATACTTTCATTAAAACTTCTTCTCTCGCTAAATAGACTTTCTAATTCTACTAATGATTTAAAATCAGGATTACCAAAGTTTAAAAGTTCTTGCCTCTCAATACCAGATTTTAATAATTGATTGTATGCAGCCCAAGACATTCTAGCATTATTACCAATACCTAAAATAGATTGACCTTTATTGAAAGAAGCTATTGTATTATTTACACCATAAGCTAATTCTTTAAAATCATTATTATCTAGTAAGTCTAAGTATTTCATTAAGTTCTGTTGATGACTTAAACCAGAATCACCTACGATATTAGATAATTTTAAACTGTTGACATAATCTGATCTAAGTTGATTTAGTAACTCACTACCACTACCGTCAAATCCTTTTGATTTTAAAAAGTTATTAACTGACGGATCTACTCTACCATTTAATAAAGTATTTTCTAAGCGTTGAAATACTTTATTAGCAACAGTAGCTGAAATGTCAGTTCCTGCTTTTTGATTTCCAGTCATTAATTGCAATAGCGTTGCATTTCTTAATCTATTAGCGTCTTCACCTCCAAGATTTTTTATTGCTTCTACAGTTTTATCCGTAAAAAATTTAGAATCTTTTAGGTAGTTAGGTATAACAGTAGCAGCATTCTGACTCTTACTTAGATTATCAATATTCATTAACATATTACTTAGTACATCAGTTTTAACATCTTCAGCCGCTAATAGTACATTACTTGTTAAACCTCTATGTATTAGACCTTCCATAGTATTTAAAGTTTCATTATTATTTATTTTTTGAATAACAGAATTATTTATATTATCAATAAAATCTAATAATTGTTTTTCATTTAAAGATTTCCCTTGGTATTGTATATCACCATTATTTAGCTTTAATTGACCAGTATTACTTAATAAACCTAGAGTAGCTAGTCTTTGGTAGTTAGTAGTACCACGTAAGTTAGATTTAGAAGCTTCAGAGAATAATTTTAAGATATCTTCTGAATTTGGATTAAATTTAGCATTGGTATGTAAAATAAGATCACCATCTTCTCCTAACAACATTCCAGTTAAATCTGCAGAGCTATATTGACTGTGCAACTTAATTTGTTTCCCTTTAGCATCATAACCTATCAGTTGATTTGGCTTGAAAGTAATTGGTTTTTTAAGTTTTTGTAAAATATCAAAAGTATTTTGAGCATTAGTATTACCTTTAGCATTATCAAATGCTATTACTTTTTCTTCAAAAGAACTATCAATGTTAACACCTAAGTTGTTATTAATTTTTGAAGTTTTACTAGTAATCTCTAAGAATTTATCAACAGCCCTTACTTTACTATAATTATCTAAGAATTCTTGATCTAATCCATTACTAGTTAAAGCACTACCTGCAGTTTTTAATCCATTAAATTTATCAATTACATCTGAAAGATGTTTATTATTTAATAATACATGACCTGTATTTTGTTTTGGTATTACAATCTTGTTATTAGCATTAGCTTCAAATACTTTTGAATAAGCTTTGTTAAAAAACCCTGAACCATCTCCTAAAGAGTATTCATTACCAAACAGTCTTGTAGCTAATTCATTAAATTGTTTTTTATTCCTAATATCTACTTTTGAAAGCACATTAGAACTTTCATATTGTTGTAAAAAATTCTCTTGTCCAAATAAGTTCATTAGACGATTAAAAGCATTAGTTCTATTAGAAGTAACTGTATCTCTTAGACCAACACTTAAAGCTCCTCTCTCATTAAGATTTAGAGGGTTTAGAGGATCCACTCCAATACTAGAAATAGATGTTAGGTTATTTACAGATTGTGAAGTATAAATATTTGAAGCTAGTTGTGGATCTACTTCTAATAAATCTCTAGATACACTACTCATTACTGCTTTTAATTGTGAAGTAGACCCTGCTTCTGAAGAAATTTTAGATAATTTCTTCAATGGCGTTTCAGGGTCTATAACTCCAGAACCATCTATATTTAGATAATATTCATAATTAATTGAAGTACCAGTAGCTAAGAATCTTTTTGTTATATTCTCATCTGTAATATTACCAACTCTTTGTAACTCTGTAGCTGCTTCATTACCACCATACTTCATTTGACTTTTAACATAATCTAAACCTTTAGAAATATCTTTTCCTTGATAAAGTTCTAATGCAACTAATTCTGGATGTAATCTTAATAATAAGTCATCAGCAGTAGGTACGCCATTAACACCTAGCATATTCACAGGTATATTTCTTAACTTAGCTTCAGCAAAAGGATTACTACCACTAACTGCATAATAAGTCCCAACATTTGGTGAATGATATAAGACACCTCCTTTTGTTTGAGCAGTTAGTGGTAATGAAACTGTTCTTCCACTTAAGCTATCTGTAAATATTGCATTATGATTTTTAATCATAATATCTGCACCAGTAGCTCTTTCCATTAAAAGCTGTGCTTTTCTATCCGCAACTTCTGGACTATTTAATAAAGTTTTTTGAAAGTAATTACTAAGCTTCTGTTGACTATTTTTATCATTTAATGAAAATTTAGCTTGTCTGCCTAAACTTTGATTAACTAAACTTTGAGATAATTCTGATCTACTATAAATAACTGCATTATCAAGAAGACTTAATATTCTACTAGCATGTCTTACATCTTTAACACCTTCAACATGTGCTAATAAACCTTCGTAAGTAGGATTTATATTTACACCAAAACTGGCTAATCCTTTAGCTATATTTGGTATTACATTATCTTGCGCTTGTAAGTAAGCAATTGCTCTATCTTTCTTAGCTAATTTTCTTAATTGTGCTTTAGTCTTAGCATTACCAAGTGTAGATGCATATGCGTCTCTTTTAGCAATTAACTGTTGAAGCCTTTCTTCTTTTTTATTAAGAGAACGAACTCTACTTTTTAATTCATTAAAAACTCTTTCTTGCTCTTCAGTCTTACCAGATTTTCTTAAATTATTTATCTTATTCTGATTTATAACTAAAGCTTTAGGTGTTTTAGAATTCGCTATGACATCACTTGTTTTTAAATTAGTAAGTGCTGCAGTAGATCCTAAGATCATTGTACCTAGTAATCCACCTAACAAGTCATCATCTATATCACCTATATAAGCACCAGTAGCTGCAGCTCCTAATATAAACTTACTTTTTGTATTTAAACTCATACATATTTACTCATTATTTCTTATAATTACTTCATTAATAGCTGAATCATTAAATCTTATTCTATCTGCTTTAAAACCATTTTTAAATAAAGCTTGATCTATGGATTGTTTTAGTTGTCTTTCTGTATCAATTTCTCTTTTAATAAGATTAATTTTAGTAACTACTTGATCATCACCTTCTAAAGCTTTTAATCTAGACATTCTTTCTTCATCTTTTTGCCAAAAACCAAAACGTCTTAGATCTTCTTTGCCTATTGATAAAGTTCTTATCTTTATATCTTTAATTGATAATCTTGGATCCCAACCAGCAAATAAACCATTCGGAGTACCAGTCTTAGCTTCTATAAAACTAGAAGCTTCTTTAGTAGCAATTCTTTCTCTTAGCAATTCAGCTTTAGCTAACTCAAATCTTTCATTTTTACTAAAACCAAGATTAGCATAAGAATCTCTATTACTTTCTATACTATTATTAATAAACTCTTTTTCTGATTTACTTAAAGAACTATTAATAGAGCTAGCTGAAAGTAAATTATAGGTGGTATCTAAGAAATCTTTTGCTAAAGCTTTTTGAACACTACCTCCAGAATCTTTTGCTTTATTAGCAATATCTAGATTTCTCCATATTTGTAAATAAGCTCTTTTTAAATCATCAGGTAATAGTTGTAGAATTTCTTCTCTTTTATCTTTATTAATCTCTTTACTAAAAGCATCAAAATATTCTTTTTGATCTCCATTTAAAGCATTTTTAAATCTTTTAATTTTCTCATTGGTATTTAAACCAGAAAGGCTAGAACTTATTACAGTATTTTCATAATTTCTTCTATCACCAGATAATTTACTTTTTAGGTAACCAAGTTTATCAAAATACTCATCAATTTGATTCTTTTCAATAGCTTCGACGGGTTTAAAATTAGAATCAAATAATAATCTAGTTTTATTAAAAGCTGGTTTAATAAAATATGAATAAGGATTAGTCCATATAGCTGTATCACTACCACCATGCAATGTAGCTCTATAGTCTTCTACAGCAGTCCTTTGATGCATAAATTTATCAAAGGGTCTCCAAGGTGTTAACATTTCTAGTGGATTTAAATTACTAACTGTTGCTAAAGAGTTCCATAGAGAATTTTGTAAAGTACCTAATACTCCATCGACTTTAACTTTATCTTCTCTAAATTTCTTTCTAGTTTCCCTTGCTACTTCTTTATCTAATGTTTCAACTAAAAGATCTTCTTCTCTTTTAGATAATCTACCTTTTTTATATTGATCTATGATCTGTCTTCTAGTATCAAATTGTTCTCTTGACCCTTTAGCTACATCTGACAATATCTTATATCTGTAAATAAGTGGATAATTTTCAGGAGATATTCCTTTTAATTCTGGATGTAAGGCTTCAAAGCCACGCCCCGGTAATCTACTATAACCATTCTCTACTAATGAATAAGGATCACCTTTACTAAAATCTAAGAAGTAACTTGTTTGATTTTTTGGAAGCCAATTAGGCATTTGATTTTTAAGTAGATTAACTGTATCAGGAAGTGCTGCTGTGGAAGTTCCTAAAATTTTACGTTGAAATTCACCAATCCCACCAACATCGCCTAAGTTCATTTCTTTAAATGAACGTGCTGCATTAGTAGCTTCACCTGATTTAGCCAGTTGTTGCTCTATTGTCGGTTTGTTTACTTCTTGCAAAGCTAGATTAAAAGCCCAACCCTTAATACCAGTAAAATCAGAAAGTCCTTGAAAACCTAAACTTATATTCTGTAATTCAGGTGTAAAAGATGGTGAGGGTAGCGCTTCTAATACACCAGCTTTTATTAATTTTCTATCAGCGTAAGTCATACTAGCTTTAAAATCTAAATTAGCTTGGCCAGTTAATCCATAGTTATTAGTTGGTACTTGTGTTTGTTCTATTCCATAATTATTTAAGAGAGAACGTTGTTCTTTAAAAGTTTCTGAGGATTGTGTATAAGCTTGTGCTAATGAACTTAGTGTATTTAGCTGTTGTTCTGTTAGATTGCCAGTTTGATCTCCGAGATTATTTAAATAGGTAACATAAGCTGCTAATTCTGGTCTTTCTGCTAGTCTATCAATTCTAGTAAAGGTGTTATGAGTCTGTACCGCACCTGTTTGACTATTAAATTTATCAATAGCACGATATCTACTAAACTGCCATATACCTTGATTAGAATTTTTAGCTTGAGTTTCTGCTTTACTTAACTCTCTTTTACCAATTATATCTTCATTACCCCAAGGTAACGCTGTTCCAGCACCTTTTCTTAATAATTCTAAGTTTAGATTTTTATTATCATCACCAACTACTACACCAACGTAACGTCCATAAGACATTTCTTGTTTATTAATTAATAATTCTAAATTATTTTGATTAGCTAATAATGTCTTAGCAATTTCTTTAGCTTCTGTACCAAATAGTTGATTTTGTGCATAACGTAAGAAAGAGATTGGATCTTTTTTATGATCACTTATTTCTGGAGCATCTATACCAGATAAACGAATCTCTATATCTTTTTCAAATGGATTAGTTTTTGATTTAAGTATCAATGTATCAGCATCGTCTACTAATACTTGATATTTAGCTAAATTAACTCTACCTACTTTACTGTTGTCAACACCTTCTACTTCTCCAGTAAAAGATTGATCAATACTATTGTTATCTAGCTTGCCTGTCTCACCAATATTCTCAGATTCTGCTTTTTTAATTTTTTGTTGAAGGGCAAGATTTGAATTTTCGCTTAGTATGTGTTTATTTTTAAAATCAATTATTTTTGAATCTATTTGAACACCACCAACAGAATTTTGACTTAAAGTTTCTTTTCTCTTCTCATTGTAAACATTCTTAGCAGCAGTTACATCTGGATTAATTCTATCTGGTTTTATAAGCTGTCCAATAGAGTTCTCAAAAAGTTTTCCTAAAAATGAACCATAACCAACCTCCATACCCCAAACTGGATAAGGATTCGTCTCTCTATTAAATATTTCAAATCTATAAGGATTTCTTAGATAAGCTAGTGGTTTAAGTAAAGGATCAAAACTTTTTGCATTCTCAGCACTACCATATTTACCAATAGTATCTACTTCTTTATATTTCTTAGCAAACCAATTCTGTTGAAAATATTTAGTATGTTCTCCATGTATTGAATTACCACCAAAGATCCACCAACGGTTTGCTTTAACTGCTTCTTCTTTTGATCCAGAATATCTTTCTTTTAACTCTTGAGAGGATGCACCTATTAAAGCTCCGTGGCAGGAATGGCAGAACAGTTAATCCTCCAATAACTCCACCTACGATAGCATTTCTTTTCATAGGTGTTGTTGGTGTTGTAATTCCCATTTTATTAAGTAGTGGTGAGATTGTTTCTACAGAATATTTAGCAGCAGCTTGTCCTTGCCCCTTTCTAATGCTTGTACTTATTCTACCAAAATAACCAACTTGTGCACCCATTAAAGCAGTACCTAATGGCATACCAAGCAATGTTAGTAAATCTGTAGAACCCGGTGCCATTTCTTCTTGAAACTTTTTATAATTCTGAAAACGGTCTGACCAAATCTGTGCAAATTTAATCCTACTTTCAGTATAAATATTTCCTAATCCTGCTAATAATCCTGAATCAAAAGCATTACCGTCTGGTGCTAAAGTCCTTGCAAAACTATCTAACACTTGATAACCAATGTATGCACCAGCTCCTTTGAAAGCTAAGTTTTTTGACATTCGTGCTAAAGATTCTTTATGACCTAAATTATAAACACCTCCTGTTCCCATCTGTATATTAGCTAAAGCTTTAGCTTTTTGCCAAAAGTTACTTTTAAATAATGGTGTTAAATCTGCACCTAATCCTGTTAAAAGTTCCTCAAAACCAGCTATAGGATTGTCTAATGTTTTATAACCAACTTCCATACCTAATTTTAAGTATGCATTTAATTGTTTACCTAAAGTACCTCTAGAGCTAGTACCACCAACAACCATTAAGGGGTTATTAATACTTTGTCTATAATCTAACTTTCCATTAAAACCTTCTGCCCACTTTCTTAATATATGATTTTGTGAAACAATTTGACCATTTTTTTGAGAAGCTAAGACTAGACGTGCATCTTCTAAAACAATATCTTTTAAATTTATCTTTTTAGTAACAGGATCTACACCATATAATTTATTATCTTTAAATATAAATCCATTTTTAAGATCTTCATTACGAAGTATTCTATTAATTTTATTCTTACGTTCTTTTTCAGTTTGTTTAAGTAAGGCATCATAAAAGAATTGTTGTCCTCTTATTTGATTACCAGTTAAATGAATTTCTTCATTTAATTTAGTTACTTGTGTAAAAGGTTGCATTAAGTTAGAGAGTTGAAAAGTACGTAAGATGTGTAATGGAGATGCTTCTTCTAGTGCCATGATCTGAGAAATAACACTACTTCCAACAGTTTGTGTTTTTCTATCTAATTTTAAACCACTTCTAGCAAATTGTTCTGAAATGCTTCCACTTCCATTAATTCTAGAAACATTTTCTCTATTAACACTACTACTATTTAATAATTTATAACCAGTATATGTACCAGCCCCTAGCATTAAACCATCAAACATACTTTTCTTCCATTTTTTAATTAACCTATTTTACTATTAACATTAGACTCAGCTAGCGCAATTGGAGGTATTGTTTTATTACTACATACATAAGCAATAGCATAAAGTTTAATTATCTCATCAATACCTTTTGTAATTATATCTTTATAGTTCATGTTTAATATATTACTTATATATCCTGACCAAACTTCTACAGACGTTATTTCTTCTAAACAATTATTAAATTCTTTTGGCATATCGGTTGTAATACTTATAGTTTTATTATATACAAGCCTACCTATTTCAGTAACTATAAATGCCAAGTCATCTTTTAAGAACTCTTCACTATCAAAACCCATTAAACCTAAAAAACAAATATCATAAATTTGTTCATAGATAACAGCTTCATCTACTTTAGATTGTTTAAGTATCTCTACTTTACTTAATTCAGAAATACTTAATAATCTGACTTTAAAGTTAGGATTTTTAATAATTAATCCAGATTTAGTATAAACAACTCTATTAACAAAAGGTATTAAATAATAGTTACTACCAGCTTTTAAATACATTATAGTACCTTAATTAAAGATAATGCTTCGTTATCAGGTATGAAACCAGACTGATAAGAAATTTGTTTACCTAAAGTTTCTATTACACCAGCAGGTTGTATAATTCTCCATTCAGTAGATGGTGTTGGGTAAAGTAAGCAAGTTTCCACTAATATTTCATTAGCACTCATTGGATCATTAAAACTACCAGTAGTGTTTAACTTCTTGAATTCACCACGTCTTAATACTCTCCATACATAATATGTATTAGGATCTACTACCTTAGAAACATAAATATTTTTAAACTTGTTTTGCCAACTTTCTAATAAACTTACTGGTGGTGCATTTAATGGATCTGTTTCTTTAAGTAGTTCATTTAAATCCATTAAATATTGTGTATTCTCATCTAAACCAGTGTCTTCAAATTGCTCAGTATTTTCTTCTTGATTATATTTAAATTTCATTTAGTTATTTCCTATATTATTTACTTGTTGTTATGTTCTTACCATAAAATTTAAATTGATCTGTTACTACTCCTTCAGCTTGTGAAGAAATAGCTTGTACAAATTCAATAAATTTTACTCCATAAATAGTTGTTATAAAATTATTTCCAGATTTACTAGAATTAGTGTTGTTTAACCATATTTCTATATTCACCAACTCATTTAAATTACTTAGAGAACCATCTCCAGTAGTATTATTACTATTTCGTTCTGAAAGTATTTGATATGTTTCTAGCTCTTTAACAGTTAATGTATTAGCACCACCATTATTAATCTTTTGTTGTAAAGTAGTTAGTGTTTGAGTATCATTAGTTGTAATACCATTAACATGTTTTATTACATTTTGTAAATATTGATTACTTTTAAATGATAGTTCTAATGTACCTGTAACTAAAGAATTACCTCTAGTATAGAATGCTGGATTAGTATTACCTAATTCATAAATAGGCATACTTGAAATACTGTGGCGATATCCAATACCTACAGCTAAATCTAAGAATACTTTCTTAGAACTATTTACAGTTAATTGATAAGATGGTGCTATAAAAACCATAGCATCAGCAGATGTGTAATAATAATCATACATATTACTCATATTAAATCACTCCCACTAATTAAAGATGTATTGTAGCTATAACCTCTGTTATAAGGTTGTTTGGTAATATCTGATAAACTTTGAACACTTTTAGCTTCAAATTGAACTGTCGATTCAGTTATCAAATCTTCTATACTAAAGACCTGTCCACTATTAATAATAACACACCCCAAAATAACTTCATACCTAGTAAAAGGTCTCCATTCTTTAGTAATAGAATCATAAGATAAGTCTTCAGATTGAGCACAAAAATGTATATTAAAATGTGCTAAGTCATCTTTCATAAAAGTTAGCGGTTGTTCTTTAGGAACTTTATTAGGAGTCGTATTATCTAATCCTAATAATCTATTTTTAATTTCATTTTGATTTGTAGTATAAAAGCCTTCTTGTAAAGAAGTAATCTTATCAGTAGTAAAAACGGATCTTATCATACTACCTGCTACTAATCTAGTTCCTAATCCATAACCTCTAGAAGAAGTTTGCCCTAATGGTATTACACGTATCTTACTACGATATACAGAGTAAGATACAGTCATGACATCATCTAGTTTAAATACTAAACTTTCACCATTTTTACCAAACTCTGGAAATTCAATAACAACCTGTACATTAGTTCCGTGGTATAGGTATATAACTTTGCTCTAATTCTAAATTTTGAAATGCATCCATATTTTTCTCCATAAATTGATAATAAAAAAGGCTGACATAATGTCAGCCTTAATTTTTAGTTTAATATTAAACAAATTTAGCAGGAGATAGAGTTTGATTTGAAGAAGCGTTCTTCATAGAACTTAAAAGCTTCCAAGGTGAAATTCTACGAGCTAAGAATGTTAATTGACGCTCAAGTACTAAGTCGTCAATAGATGTGCCACCCTGATCACTGTTAAATTGTACACCATGTATAACCATACGGCTAGCTCCAGCAGGGTTAACTTCACTGATACCAACTAGTGTAATATCAAAAGGTGGGATCTGATCTGCTAACATAGCATTTGCTTCAGCACCATAAGTCTCTGGTTTAAAAATCGAACCTTCTCCTACAATACCTGCGTTACCAATGGTGTCTGGGTTTAAAGTACTGGGGACTCGTGTTCCAAACTTGAGAAGAGATCCTTCATTAGTATAACCACTACCTTGACCATAATTCAATAGTTCGTGGTTGGTAAGAAATACTTTTTTATCGGGATTTTGACCAATAGCTTCTAACAGACGATCTTTTTCAAAAATTGTGAATACACAAGCACCACTTGTGTTACGTTTTCCTTTAGCGATACCAACGTTATCTACTCGGGACATGACATGGATTGGAGCCATGTCACGCTGAGTAGCAAATTTAACCATTTGTAAATCACCAAATTTTACGTTATCAAATACAGCATGGATTTCAGTACCAGCTTTAGATGTATATTCGTAAACTTCATTACTCATTTATTTATTCCTTATATTATTCTAATACGAAAGTTGTATCTCTATTTAATGCAATTGTTACAGATACTTGACGTAACTCATCTTTAGGAACTAATACAAGAGCAATAGCTAATCTATTTGGACCAACACGTTTGATATCAAAATCATAACCATTAATTGCACCACTATTAGCTGCAAACTTTAATTCCATATCAATAGCATTATTAAGTGCAGTACCTAATACTAAATCAATTCCTTTACCTAAGTAAGGATCAATAATAGTTTCTAAACGTCTAACCACATACGCAACTGCAATAGCTGTTGATACATAACTATAATCTGAAGTAGATCTAGTTGCTAAATCACCAGAATAAATAGTAATACCTTTTGGTTTAGAGACTAAAGCTACGTATCCAGCAGTACTCAATTCATTAGCAACGCTTTCTTTGAATACAAACAATGGACTAATGAAAGGAACTACTAAGTTAGTAGTACTGTCACCAACACGTACATTGTTTACCATTGCAACATAAGCAGGTGCAAAACTTCTTGAAGTAGTTACTGGTACAGTCTTACCTACTAATAGATCTGAATTTAGATAAACACTGTTAACTGGAATAGAGATATATTTACCCAAATCAACAACAGCACCTTTACTATCTGTTAGTATATTACCATCTGGATATCCAGTATCTGTTAGATAAAAACCACCAAGCTTATCTACAGTACCAGCCATAAAACGGTTACCTAGTAAACCAGTACCATTTTGAATAATTTTACCATAGATATCTTTAGTAGGTGCAGTACCAATGTAGCGTTTAATTGCTAAAGCTGAAGTAGCTTTAGGTGCTACAGGTCCAACAGCAGTATGGATGAATTTAGATTCAGTAGAATTAATATAAGCCCAAACACCAAGACGATGTGTAAAATCAACTTCATGGAATTGTTTAGCTACAATTGGCTGACCATTGTCATCAATAGCTGCAAGTTGTGGATCAGTAGTAGTTAGTGAACTGTTAGATTGTAACTGGTAAAGATATTTATCTGTAGACCATTCGTAACTAAAACCAATTTCTTCTTCAGTACGTTTGACATAAGTTAATCTATCACTAGAAGCATCATCACCAGCAGCAATATTTCTACAGTTAAATAAATCTTGAATTGTAGCCCCAACTACATTTACATTATCTAATTCTTCAAAAGCTGAATCATAAAGTTCATAAAGACTATTTAAAGAAATACCTAAAGAGTTTTTACCAGCAGTGTATGCAATTTCATTAGCAATTTTTTCAGCATTGTCAGTAGGTTTAGTATAACTTAATGTATATACATCATTAGCAATAGCTGGATTTACTAAAGTAATACTAACAACATTACCAGCACTGCTAGTTACTGTATAATCAGTAGTTAATGCTAGTGTTGTAGTTCCTGAAGTATTAGTTAAAGATACTACTAAATTACTAGTAGCTGTTGGTACAGGAGTGCCTAAAGTAATTAAAGTTTGTCCAACAGTTGCAGTTTCTACTTGTATAATAGAATCTAGTAACTCTGCAACTACTTGTGAAAATGGTGTAGGATTAGTTAATGAACCAACACGATATGGTTGAGTAGCTTCATCAAAACCTTCAATAATAACTTCACCAGTATTAATTGCAGATCCTAATACATTACTGTATACAATCTTGTCACCTTTTTTAACAATAATACAAGATTTAGAGTTATTATTAGGTTGTGGTCCAATATATAAAGATAGGTTTTGACCAGCGCCTACAGTTTCTGCAACAGTTCTAATTGAACTGTATTCACCAAGAACATTAACAAGTTCAGCAGGTGCACCACCAATACGATATAGTACTAAACTAGTTGCTCCACCAGCAATAGCATGGTTAGCTTGTTGAATGATAGCAGATTGTTCACCAAACAATACCTTAGCACTCGTTAGATCACTCCCGATTGGGAATAAGACATTAGATGGCCCTGAAAAAGCACGATCTATAATAAGAATCGAATCATCAGGGATGATAGCTTGCGGCTGTAAATTTTCATCAGTTAATTCAGTATTTATGCCAACATTTTTAATAGCCATTACATTTCCTTTTTAAAATTATTTCAATGTCAATGTTATATTTTTCAATTGTTCTAAATCTATATTGTATGTCTGTACAGTAATTATCTTAAAATAGATAGATTTAGTAAACAATCTCTTTTGATCATACACTCCTACATATTCAGTAGCAGTAGTATGTAAGTATCTAATATTAGATACATATTTTTTAAGTAAACTAGAATAAACTATAAAACTAGTTTCAATTATTTTAGAAAGTTGTTCAACTGTTTCTGCTGATCTAGAAAAGCAGCGAAGTTCCAGACAATGTTCTTTTGGATATCTATAAGTATCTTTCACATTTCCAGATATTATATCATATTCTTGATCTACAAATCTAGGAGTATGGATAGTATTACCAGTTTTGTTTACTAAGCTTTTACTGGTAAAAGGATTAGATTCTTTTACTAAGAAAGTAACTACGTTATTTTGTAAATACTCTTGATCTGGAAATGCTCTAATAAATGCAAATTGATTTTTACTTTGATTGTTAGCTTCAAAACTTATTAAATCTAATTGATTAAATAGTTTTAATAAAACATCATAAAATCCATAAATTTCTATATCACTTTTAGTAGATTTTTCCTCAAGCATTTCATTTATTAAATTCATTAATTAATCCCAAATTACAGTTAAGTTATAATCTAATTTTTCTTGAGAAGCTTTCATCTTAGTATTAAAATAAACTGTATACTTATGAGTGATATTAAGTGGTATGTTAATTCTACCGTTTGAATCTAATTCTACAGAATAAATTCTATCTAACTTATTAATAGAAACATTACCACTGGTAACTAACATCAAAGGGTCATGATCATTATAGCCAGCTAAACTATCCATTTTTAAATTATATCTTTCTCTTAAATAATTATCTTTATAAGTAAAACCTTCGATAATTACTTCATCAAATAAATAACCATCTCCATAACAATATGGACAGGTTAAATCACCACTTGCATTACCATTTAAATAAGTACATTTGCATTTAATTATATTACCTGACAAATCTCTTCTTATTTTTTTATGTATAAAAGGGCTTTTAATTGGGGAACAATCTTTATCTGTAAACAATAGATCAGACAATTCATTCGATAATATCAGCTCTGGCCTCTGAAACATAATCTCTATTCTCTCTTATTGTAAAGTAACCTGCTTTATATCTATTATTGCCATATGGAATTTTATTATTAGCAAAAGCATCTCTAATTTTAGGATTAAATTCACTTAACCACCATATCCTACCTAAGATTAAAGTATTGTCTGGATTAGTAGAACCTTTAGCAAAACTTACTGGTAATACTCTTTCAGATTCGATTTGTTTAATAAACAATTCAGCTTCTTTTACACAATCTTCTGTAGTATCTAATAGCTTATTAAGAACATCTCCTTCTGTTTTTTTAGAAGTTTGGACTTCAAAATCACCTAATTTCTTCATCCTAGTAATAGTACCAATATAGTCTAATTTTAATTTAGTTGTAACTTCTAAAGTAGATAAGCAAATAGTAAAATCTCTTCTAAATCTATTGAGTTGTTCTTCTGTCAAAATACCTAATTGTTCAATTATTCTAGTTTTTTCTAATACTTTTATTGAATTATTATGTATAATTTGTCTAACAAATTTATTTTGATTTTTATCAAACTCTTCAAAAGGATTTAAAACATCAGATTCTATACAATAGAAAGGGTATAGTAGAAATTCTCCAGTAATATTTATAGAGTTTGAATTAATTAATGGTATTTTTAAATTTAATTGTATATTCATACATAACTCACTTCAATATTAATTGTATTTAATATTTTTTCACTAGTAGAATCTTCAATACGTATTAGTATTGGTAGTGTTTGATTAGGTTGTAATATACTAACTAAGTTAGTAATCTTACTATCAGTAAATAATACATCACCAATATAATCATCACTACTTAAATCTAACCCATCAACATTCGATACCTTACACCTTACATTACTACATACACTTATATCTTTAATTATTAAGTCATTAGTATTAGTATTTTTAATGTAAACTAAAAGGTGTTCATCTAAAACACCTAATAACCAATCGTTACTATATAATTCTTTATTAGTAATAACACCAAAAGTTTTATTTGTAGCTAAGTAAATATTTACCATTTTATTACCACTCACTAACATCTACAGTAATTAAATCTAATTGTGAATTATCAGCGTATTCAAGTACTATTAATATACCATTTTCAAATTCATCCCAAAATAACTTAAGTATGTATTTATATTCTGTATTATATAAATTTATATTTTTTAAGATATAATTATTAAAACTAGTTCTAAGATTATAAGTAATATTATTTATATCTATTTGTGATTTTGTAATGTTACTGTCTAACCTAATTAATAATACATTAGAGTCTAAATATTCTCGATCAGTCTGTATCTCTACATTACTAACATTTATAGCTTGATAATAATCTAATATTGTTTGATTACTAATTTTATTAGAAGATTCTAATGTAGTCATTGGAACTACATCTTCTGAACCAGATGTACGTAAAGTTAGACTAAAATCTTCATCAGAGTTAAATTGATTGTTTACTCTTATAGTAAACTCTTCATCTGATACATAGATTTTACTCTCAAACTTTATGTTCAAACCTTTGTAAAATAAAACAGGTTTAACAGCTAAGTTCAGAACTTGATCCTTAGGATTTCCTTCTGTTGAATCTTCAATTCTAATCTTTAATAGATTAGTACTACTATCTTTTATTTTATTAGTTTCTAATACCTTGATGTTAAGTATCATTGGAGGGATAGTAACATTACTATCTTTTATAGTACTTACACTGGAGTTAGATTTACTAATAGTTTTAGTAGTTGATAGGTAAGGTAAACTTAAATATTTAGATATGAATAATATGTAATTAGAACTTACTTTTAATGTTTTTTTAGGTAATATTTCTAGTATATATTCACCGGGTACAGTAGTATCTGGTGTTAATGTAAACTTTAAAGGAACTTCGTCAAAGTTTTCTTTAGCTAATCCTAAATTATAGTTATATGGTTCAGAAAGCCTTAGTAAAGAATCTCTACTAATTACATTAAACAGGGAGATACCGCTCTCTAATGTACTAACATCTACTTCTTGATTTAACTTAAGTCTTATAATTTGAGTTACTGGAAAAGAGTTTAACTCTGAATCACTATTTAATACTTTAATTTCCATTAAACTCTCCTCTTAGTACTTAAACAGTCTTTTTAGTTCTAGTAGTTCTTTTTTTAGGTTCTTCGGTAGTAGGTGTTACTGACTCTTCTTTTTCTTCTAAAGAAGCTTCTTCTGGTACTTCAGCACTTTCATTAGTTTCTTCTACAGTAGCTACAACCTCAGTATCTAAATTTAATACTTTCTCTTCTTTAAAAGAGTCTGATTTAGTTTCTAATAATTCTAAACCTTCAGTACAAATAATAGCACCAGTTTGGATACCACGAAGTAATCCTCTGACAACACCTTTAGTTAAACTTTCTACATCTTGTAGAATAACTTCTGGATTACTTTTTCTAGATAGTGAAATATTTTCACAAAAAAAGAAAGCAGATTTGCTTCCAATATTAATTTTAATCATTTTTATAAAATCCTATAAAAAAAGGGGTTAGAACTTTATATTCTAACCCCTTCGGTGTTTAACTAATTAATCAGTTAAGTCGTTAATTACAACTTGTGGGTTCAAGAATAGCTCATTAGGTACTAATGGAATATTCTTAGCAACTAAGATACCTAAACCGTTATCAATAATATCAATACTGTAAGCTTCTTTAATACGAACAGCAGTAATCTCACGAGTTACTTCTTCCCATGTATCCACGGTTAGAGGAGCTTGTACGTTTAGAATAGCAGACGCTTGTGTATCAATCATAAAGATTGTTGTAGTCTGATTTGAACCATCAAATGGAACTAAGTGTGAAGTAATAACAGTAATACCAGAAAGTGGACTGTAACTTGGTAAACGACTAAAACCAGTAGTAGTGAGTTTAATCTCTTCTTCAGTTAAGCGTTGGCCAGAGCCAGTAGACTTACGTTGTTGTTGTCTCCAAGTATCAATCGTACCGTTGTTGTAGGAATTGATAGGATTCAACTGACTATTAATAAATTCACGTGGGTTATACATATTATAACCAGCATTACGTAAAATAGGATCTTTTTGGAAGATTGGGAATGCTAATGGATGCATTAAGATAGCATCTGGATTATAACCATTAGCAAGACCTTGACAATACATATCAAATAGATCTTCTTGAGTAATAGCACCGTTTTTTACACCGTAACGGTCACGACCAGTACACATACCTTTTAATGAGTTAACAGGACTATCGTTATCGAAAACAACAACACCTTTCTCATCAAACACTTTAAAAATTTCTTTTTCTTTACCACGAGCTAGTGCTTTAGCAGCTTCAGTAATATGGAGACGAATAACATCCCATTGACTGTGCATCATTTGCTCTTTAGTAATTTTAACTACAAGACCGAATTGACGGAATTGAGCTTTAATAGTTGATTTTGAACCAACAGCTACTGTGAACTCTGGATATTCGCCGCCTTCGTAACGTTCAATTTCAGGGACGTTACCAGCACCAACCCACTTATAAGAAGTGCTTTCACCAAGAGTCTCGTCAAAACGCATAGTACGAATTAGACGAGCACCAACCATTGACATTTCTACTGCTTGTTGAACAATTTCAGTATAGATACGGGTTAGCATCTGTGGAGCATCTGCTGTATTAACAGCATCTTTTAACGGGAAGAAAATATCATTACCAGATTCATCTTTAGTGTAACCACCACTTAAAACAACCTGACGTAAATCTTCAATTTTAAACATATTATATTTATCCTTATTATAAATTAACTATTAACGGAAATGTAAACCGAATTCAACTACTGCATATCCATTTGAGTAAGTAATGAAAGTACCCATACCACCGTTTTGTGAGTTAGGAATTTGATTCAGTACAGTTGCTGTAGCAGCATTAGGAGCTACAACTTTATCTAAATAGTTGTGATTACCAACGATGTCACCAGTAGCTGGATTTTTATAAGTACGAATACCAGTAATCTGTCCAATTACAGCAGCAAGGTTCGCACTACCAAAACCATGTTTAGCACAAGGGATAAAGTTTGATTCACGATCATAAGTTACGAAGCTACCATGAGCAAAGTCAGTTGGTTGAGCAACCATTGCTGAGATACCAACTAAAGGTGCTGAACGAACTAGAGCAGCAGTACTAACTACTGGATATTGCATATGATAATCACAAAGTGGTGCAACACCTACTTGACGATTAAAATTAGTATTACGTAAATTATGTGGATTGCGGTTATCACCACCAGCATGACGGAAAATATCTTCTTGTGCAACACCGATATAGAATGAAACTTCGTTATTTAATGTAGCACCAGTGAAGAATGATTTAACAACTGGTTCGTTAGCAACCACTAATTGATTTTTAAAATTACGAACGCCTTGTGAAACGTCTAATGCAGTATAACGTACTAAGGCTTGAGCATCTGCAGCAGCAACTGAAGTAGCTAATGCAGTAGCATAAGCTTCAGTTTCAAAGCGAAGACCTGCAGGAACAATAGCACCTGTGGAATCTAAAGCAATTACTTTACCACTAGAAATAACAATGTGAACAAATTTTTCATCGTTATAACGAAGTAATGGTAAATAAGGTGCGACACTGAATTTACCAGCAGGAGCAATACCATCACTAAAAGTGTTTGCTGGTGTATGTTGTAATGGAATATCGTAACCTTGACGATCTAAAGTCCCATTACCAAAACTATCATAAGTAGGCATATTTATTATATCTCCGATTTTAAGCTTAAGCTAAAATATCATATTTATTTTTAATAAGTGTGGTAAATTTTCTTGCGATATCTAAACCATCACTAATTGCAACTTTTCTAAATTGTGACTCTAAAGTACCTTTAGTGATCTTTTGAGTATCAGCAGATAGAGTAGCTTGGAAAGCATTAAAATGTTCCGTAGCCTTTTTATTACTATCTTCTATTTGTAAGTTTTTAGGATCTTCATTACTATCCATGTTATTGACTGCTGTATTAGTATCAATAACTGAAATTGGTTGTTGGGCTTCTTCTTCGACAGGTTTAGTAAAACTATCAAACAACTGAACAGCAACTTTAATTTCACTGAGATTTGCATCTTTAACTTTTTCTAGAAATTCCTGTTTCTTACTTTCATCTGAAATCTTCAGACTAATGCTATCTATGATAGCAGTTTTGAGATCTTCTGTCAACTTAGTAATAACACTATCTCGTAATTCTATTACAGAACGTAGACTTTTAATCTCACTCATTAAAAACTCATTACCTTTTTTATTAGCACTGTCTTGAATAGTGTTTTGTATTGTACTTAGTTCAGTTTTTAAAGCAACCAATTCTTCTTTAATTAAATCTCTTAATTCATCTTTATTAAAGATTGGTTGTGGTTGTACGCTAGTGTTAACTGGTTCTGGAATTTCATTAGGTTGAATTGCTAGTAGCTCTTGTTCTAATACTTCTAAACTTACTTCTTCACCAACAACTTTATTATATGCTAAAGTTGTCTTTTCATTTAAAAATTCTTTTTCTTCTACAGAATCTTCTAAATCAAGAATTAATTTTTTAGCAATATAAAGACTAGCTTTAGTAGTAAGTGGTAGTAGTTTTTCTTCAGAAAATAAATAATCAGTTTGTGTTTCAGAATCTTTAATTTCTAAATCAGGTGATAAATTATAATTAGCAAGTAAACTTGCATAATCACCTAACTTATCTTTAAGTTCTTGTAAAGTTAATTTCATAGTGTTTCCTTGTGTTACATCAATAATATCTAATGTAGTGACTAATTGATTGTTGTCACGAATTTGGGTGTTGGTATTTAAATCTGCTGGATCTTCTTCAAATGAAATATGATCTAATTCTGAAGAATCTGCAATTATAAATGCTTTTCTTTTATTATAAACTTTGCCTCTAACATGACTACATGTCATAGCTGGTTTGGCACAGATACTACAATATGCAGCTAAAGCTTCACCTGCTATTGAAACATATCCTGATTTGTTATCTCTTAGTTCTAATATTTTATCTTTATCAACAATAGTAGCATCAACAAATAAACCACCTAAACCTTTTTTACTGTTCTTATTAAAAGTATCTGATTTAATATAAGTATTAACAGCTGCTACCAGTTCTTCGGGCGATTTAGCATTATCAATATTATGATAATGGTAGTCAGTAATTGCTAAATTATCTACATAATCAGCTTTAACTATCTTACCTACTGTTTTACTATAATGTCTTTTTTGAATAGTTTTTTCAATAGGGTCTACTAAAGTGATAGCACCTTCTCTTAATGCTCTTGGAGTGTAAAATACATCATTTTGATTTACAACTCCAGCATGTGAAGCTTCTATTCTAACTTTTAGAGATTTTATTTTATTATCTTTTATATTTAATAATTTTTCATTATTTATTTCAATATAAAAATTATCTTTAAATTGTAAACTCAATTAGTTGTCTCCGGTAATAATTGGTTAAACAATAAACCAATCAACATATGTTGTAGTAATTCATATGCATATGTTTCACCATTTAATAATTTATTATTATGACTAGTTTCATAGATACTATCTAGTATATCATAGCTAATATTATCAATCAATAAAACCTTATTTACATACTGTTCTATCTTTGACATATCTTCATAACTATTATCAAAGTTTAGTTTTAAACTATCTTTTATACTCTTACCAGTATTTCTAGTCGCACTACTGCCTTTAAGTACATTAGCAGTTCCACCTGTTTTAGGTGTAGTTGGTAGTACAGGATCAGGTGCAATGTCTTTAGGTGTCATATCTTTAATATTAGCTGCGGCAAACTCTTTAGTAATTAAACCACTATTTAATAATTGAAGATAATGAGATTCTATTTTAATTCTCTGATCTATATCATTTTCAGTAAATACTAAATTAACTCTATCTTCTTTTGGTATGATTAGGGTATTAGTATAGTATTTCGATTCCAACAATAATTCATTAAATAAATAATTACTTATGAAATTACTAATTGTTTTTTGATAAGAGCGAACTTCATCTTTTAAAGCTTGTGAAATAATACCTGCTGAACCACCAGTAGTACTATCACCAATAGCTAAATCTACTGAAGAAACACACATACCGGCTAATACTCTATTCTGAAAATGTGTTAAATAACTTTCCAATCTTAACGCTTGTGATTCTGCACCTTTTAAGTCAATATTAACTCTATGTGGTGTTGCAACACCACCATATTCAAACATATTATCTATAATACTAGAGTAAATATCTATTTCAGAAGTACCATCTGAAAGTATTCTTGCAGGACTATCTTTTTCACCAACTTTAACATGTATGAAAGGAGATGCATTTCTATAAATCATAGTTTCAGCACATTGCTCTATTGTTCTTAATGCGTATAGATCGTCTTTAACTGCTTCTAGTGGTGGTGTACCAATAGTTATACCTGTTCTTTTATTATGGTAAATATGTAACATATCTGATGCTTTAAATTCTTTAGTATAGTAATCATTTATACGATGTCTATACTTTATAATTTGACCATATTTATTGTTAGCCGTATCTACAGTAGGTGCAGCTATAACATAAATACCAGCTATTGGTTTATATGTTTTATTAGGTGTTTCTCTAATTCTACCAGTAGAATTATTTTCATTTCTATATTTTAAAAGAAAACAATTATTAAAATTTACTAAATTCTCAGCAATCTCGTCTACAAGAGCTTCAAAAGACATACTTGTCACATATTCTAATTCTTCTAATCTTTTCTTAATATAGTCTAAATTTCTTTTATTCTTAGAAACTAGTTCTACACCCTCTTTTGTTATTAATTGTTTTTTCTTTCTAAAAGCACTAGATACTAAACTATCAGTATCTATGATTCTACCATGTTCTGATAAATCATACTCCATATCTGTATAAGAGTCTGAAGTATAACCATATAACTTACTAACTATATATCTAAAATTAGGCGTATTATTCTTTCTAAGTGATATAGCTTGTATTGAGTCTTTTATAATATTATTTGTTTCCGAAATAACATCAGTTTCAAATATCATTTTATTTATAATCCTTTTAAGGTTTCAAGTACATTTAAAACATCTTGAATATTTTTACATTTAATATCGTTATCTAATAACTCTGGTTTTTTAAATTCTGGAGATATGTTAAAGGTATTGCTGTTAGTATTTGTTTGTGTATTAACAACTTCAGGATTTACTGTTGGCTTATTATATAATAATTCAGTTATTAAATTTAATTCAGGAGTTACCGTTGGTAGTATATTTGTAAAAGTAAATGATTCCCAAGGACTATTATCTACAATCAATCTTTCCTGCCCATCTTCTTGAAGTACATCTTGTGTTGCTATATCCATAATAGCATCTAAAGTGTGATTTTTAATAAACTCATCAATACTACAGTCTAATAGATCTATTTTTGGTAAGGAATAATATACTGGTTTGTCATAAACTAATATTTCTATATTGTCTGGGTTAGTACTGATAATTTCTACTTCTTTTTGATAAACATCTTTTAAGAAATCTTTTAAAAGTAAATCATCTTCAGTTAAAGAATTATTAGTAATTTGTTTTAAAGCTTTTGTAGACTTACAAATACCTCTTACTTCCTTCTTAGCTAAAGCATAAATAATAGAACTTAATAAGTTTAAACCGTCTATTAGTTGTTTTATACTACGGATGGTGTCTAATAAATTTTCACTATTTCTTGTATTTTCACATTCAAAGTAAGTCTTTAATCCTTGAATGTTATCAATCATTTGGTTAAATTCACCAATAGCTAAATCTACTGAACTCTTAATAGAGCTTAATAGGAAGTCTATACCAGTTTGAGCTTTAGTGAGTTCACTTTTAATTTCTCTTAATCTTTTATTAACACTACTTGTACTATTATTTAAAGTAGAATCTCCACTAAATAAACCATTAAGATCCAAAAGTAAAACTCTTTCTTCAGGTGGTATGTTATTAATTAAACTTTTTATTTGAGAAGAACTATAGTAAGGTCCATCTTCAGTTATAGTACTTTGATTATAACTTCTCATAAGTGTTTCAATAGTCTCTTTAGGTAACATACTAACTAAACCTTCTAGTTGAGAACTATTTAGACTTTTAATAATATTATCTGTTGTAGGTATAATACTTGCGATATTATCTAGATAATCTAAATAACAATTAATACCAGAATCACTTAAACTTAATTGAAAGTTAATACTACCAATTAACTTTCCTAGTAATGCACTAATTATACCTTTTATGAACATAGAAAGGCTTAAACTACCTAATTTTTTAATAGACATTATTGAAATATAAGCAGTCAATATTATCATAAGTACTTTCAATATGTCTGGTATACATTGGTCTTTAAATAAATTAATACCTTGACACGGATCTAGTTTAATACTATTAAATAAATCTCTATAGAGTTCTAAATGTGCTTCTAAATCTTCTAGTGAAAAATTCAAATCTGTTTTAAAAGTAATCTTAGGTATTTGTAATTTACAATTAAAGCAACTATCTTTAGATTTTTTAATACTTTGAGCTGTTATAGGATTTAATGTTTGAGAAGGTCTAATAGTAGACGGTATCTGTACTTGCTCTGGTTGATATACGGGTTGTACTAAACTTTCTATATCCTTATAAGTATCATTTATCTTTTGATGTAACTTTACAATATTAATTAATAGACAATTATTATCTTCTAATCCTTTTGCAAATGTATCTGCAATTAATTGAGCAGAATATAGTACACTTAATTCAGTGTTATTGTTACTTTTTAAATTTAATTCCATTAAACACCACTAACTAAACTAATAGGATTTATGTAAGATTCTACAATTGGTGGTGTAGTAGCTGTTGGTCTAAAAGTATAACCAACAGTACCTTTTATATTAGGAGGTACTGTTGTAGTATTAATAAAATAAGGTATTTTATATAAAGCTAAACTTGGTCTTCTTATCTTCAAACTTTCTACAGCAGGGCCAGTACTTGAGTATGGTGTAACTGTTAATACTCCAGTATAAGTATTAGTAATTATAACCTCACCAGTATTAGTTATAGTCTGTGGTAAGATATAATGAGTATGCGTTGAAATATCTTTTTTTATTTGAGCTAGCTCAACATTTAGACTAGTCATCCATAATTCTAATTGTTTTAAAAATTTACTAAAATCTTCATGAGTTGGAAAATCTTTAACTGCTTCAGGATACATTTGATTCCAACCGCCGGAAGCTCTTTTAGAAACATCATTTAAACTATCCAATCTGAGTAGCTCCTATTTGTTTACCTAAATCTCTAATTAAGTTAATACATTCACAGTACATCTGATAGGTAATGTATACATTACCATTATCACTTACAAATTCAGAACCATATATGGTTCTTATTGCTTGTATAACATCTGATTGTAAATTTCTATCTAATTTAATTTTTATTTTAGATAATTTTTCTAGTAGTTCATTTGAAACTACTCTAGCATCGTTTAGAGTAGTTTCAATCCTTTCCAATTCTTCCATTATAAACCTATTTGATAAGCACAACTTGTTACAGTGGCTGATGTAGCTGTTAATAAATCACCAAATTCAATTAAATCAAAACCATCTTGAATTGTATAACCAGAATGATTATTTTCTAATGTTGTAATCTCTTGTGGAGTTAGTTTAGTAAAAGTAAGTTCCGTAGGTGTATCTATTAAGTACATGACATTTGGTGTGTAAGTTCTTCCAAATATCCCATTAGCACTTGCATCAAAAGCTCCATAAATATTTTTATTTACTTCACTTGTAACTGTATTAGCAATTAATGTTATTAGTTTATTATAACGATCTGCATTATTTATTGTATCAATAACAACATTATGTATACTTGCTATACCACCATCAACACTTAATTTAAAAGCTAAGACGGTATCTTCTATTACTAATGGATCGTTACTGCTAAATGAAATATTAGTAGGAACACAAGCTACTTGCTGCTCAGTAACACTCAGTTCAATCTCTAATTCAATAACTTTTTCTGTTGTTGTTTTTGAAATTAAAAGTAAGTCTACAGGTATTGCATTAGTATAATAAGTATTTAATACTTCAGTATCTATAATAACTTCATCTGTTGCATTATCAAAAGAACTAATACGAGTATCAACAGTACCTAATTTAATTTTAGCTTCGTAAAGATCTAAATCAGATGTTCTAACATTTATTTTAATGTTATTTGGATAGTAGATTAAATCACCACAAAGATAAAATCTTCTTATATTTATTTCATAAGGTTTTAATGAAAAATAGACAGATTCGGCATCTAGCTCTCTTAGAACTTCATCTGTCGGATCAAAATACATTAAACCTACTGTATCTGTTAATGTAGTATCTATTTGTAAAGTATTTGGCATGTCTTAACAAGTCCTTTTAGTAAATTGGTAATTAATTTTATTTTCTAAAGTACATACCCTTTTTTACGGGTAATTTACTGTTATATTTTACCACTTTTGGTGTAATTTTAGCAACAGAAACTCTAGAACCTCCAAATCTAATTGCAACTCTAGGATCAATTTCTTCTACGTCTACACTAACAGTATTCCCACTCTCTTTATCTTTGTAATTAGAAAATCTTAACATGGCTGATTCATATGCACCACCTAGAACACTAGAATATAGTTTCTTAAATCCATATAAACTAATCATAAGAGCATCTAAATCATGGTCTCCAATTTTTTTAGAAATATATCCATAAACTACTTTACCTTTATTTCTTGATTTCTGAATATAGTTTTTCATTTGTTTTACTATATCTTTATCATGTTCTGGATGAAGTGTTAATAAATCTTTTTCTAAACATAATACTGTATTTTGTACAGCAAATTGCTTTAAACCTTGTTTAAAAGATTCTCCAGTTGTTGGATCTTTTACTTCTACACTTGATCCAAAATCTACTGCTTCTACATCCATTAATTTTAAATCAGCATGACCTTTAGGCACTTTACCTACTTGCATTTCACCATATAACCTAAGATCTCCAATCTGAGTAGCTCCAAAACCAGCATCAACAAATATATGATCACAATGATACTTTCTATTTAACATGATAATTTTATCAATAGCTGCTTGTTGTGTCCAACCTTCTATCGCTACTCTTTCTTTATCTAATATGTAAAATTGTGGATCATTTTTATCATACACTGTTACTACTATTCTTGTTCCTACTTCATCATGATTCCAATCTACTCCTAAAATTACAATATAACTATTTCTATTAGAAAGTACATCTAGTGGTGAGATGTATTTAGGTTTATTTTGAGATCTGTCTACAAACTTTTGTTGAAAAATACCATTAGCCATGATTCCATACAATGCAACAACTTCTTGTAAATAACTAATCTCATCCATATCTGATCTTAATTGTTTATCTAAGGTATCATTAAAGTGTGGAATAACATAAGATGGATAATGAAATTCTTTAGTTTGAGGATCGTTCGCTGCTGTAAATAAGTTAAGTTCTCCCTTAGGTGTACCAGATCTCCAGACTTTAACATCTGGATTGTCCAAGAGAACACCCATTACTGATACAATTGCTTTAGCAGGGATATCGTCAAATTCATCTAACCAAATAGAATCAGCTGGCTGACCACGCACAGAATCTCCATTAGTAGCAGCAGTATACCCTTTTAATATAGCACCGTTCTTAAATTTAATTATGTGTACTGGAGAGGCTTTTGCACTTTGAATTGGATTTTCATTAAAAGTATTACAAAGTAGTTTAATAGTATCTATTACTTCTTCTGTTTGACTTTGGTATGGTGAAACTAATAAAGCTCTATGCCCTTCCTTACTACCTCTATCAGTTAGACAACTATATATAATATTAATTGCTAAACTCATAGTTTTTCCGGCAACGACGACCCATTCTAACTACTTTTGAACGGGCAGAACATTTCATCAAAAATTCCTGATACCAACGACCTTTAAATACTCTCTGTTCATTACCTTTATTTTTTACATCACAATTGTATTCAAAAAAATCATAAGCATTTGTTAGACTCATTAGTTCATTAAAACTATCCTCATCATACATCTGAGATAGCTCTTGACGAACATTAGGATCTATTGCGTTTATGTCTAAAGAACCAGTACATATTATTGTCTGTTTACCATGTTTGACTATTTGTTCTTCTATACACTCTTCACACATTTTAGAGATATCTTTATTATAATTCTTATCTTCTAAATAATCTTTCCAATATACCTCTGATAATTTAGTAACTTCTTCTTTATCAGACTCAGAAGTAATATCAACTACTGGTATAATATTAGATGTCATAGTAAAGACCTAGTTTAATTTCTGAATTAAAATTAGAGATAGGTAAGCTATTTTTAATAGCTTGAACGTCTATGCCTCTTTGTTTAGCTAAATTTTTAGTAAGTGGTATAGTAATACCTACGAAATCTAAATCTTTATAAAACCATGTATTAATACTTAATGGTTGTGAAGTACTAGTCATAACAATAGTACTTAAATTACCTCTATAGATACTATTTAAATCTGCTGTAGTGAAAAATTCTACATCATCAATATAAATATGGTTTGGACAGTTTCTGGTATTATTTCCTTTTAAACTAAAAACAATTTTAATATTATTTACATGAATATATGTTTTGTTAAAAATAGTTAATGCTAACTCTTTATCTTTAGTTAATTTTTTAGTTAGTTCTTTTTCTACCATCACTTTAAGATTATTTAAAGATGGTAGACTAAAGCTTATCACCATAAAAGTTAATTCTTCTTTACTTTTTAAATTCTTAATAATATTTTTTACTAGTATTTTAGATAATAGTGTTGTTTTACCACAACGTCTTGAAGCTTGGATGTAGTATGATTTATTAGTTTCAAATTTCATTATATTATTCCTTTTTATAAGTTATTGAATTTTATGAAATGAAAATCATTTCATTAAGTAATAATATATACCAAATACTTTATTATATCAACCCTTTCAATGCTGCTGCTTCATTAGCTAGTAATAATGATCTATCATTCATACCACTTCTTGCTAATTTATTGATAGCCATTTGTCTTGCTGTTAGAGATTGTCTTGTATCTTGACTACTTGTAAAAACTTCTTTTTTAGCTGCTTGTAATGCAAAATTTCTTAAAGAAGATTCATTAGAAGTAGCATCTGATAAAGTTCCAGCTACACCCATAGCAACACCACCACCTATAATACCTCCTAATGCGGCTCCGCCAGCAATCCCAATCCCTCTAGCAATACCCCATGCAGTTTTAGCAGGTGTTAATTGAGCACCTAAATACATACCAGCATTAGCTCCTGTTAAGAACCCAACTGTTGCTAATTGAGAAGTAATAACTTGAGAAGGATCATCCATAGTATACATACTATAACCTATAGTTGCTGCTGCTGTTAATGGAACTGCACCTGCAGTAAGTTTATTCATTATACTTGGGTTGGCTTTTAGCATTAACCTGTCTCTTGTACTTATTCTACCTAAACCTTCCATACCTAGTGATATAGTGCCTCGTAAGCCATTTCTTAAGTAATGTGTTCCAACTTCTTTACTAGAAGCAGTCCATAAGTTTTTCCAACCCATTCCATAATTATACTTAAGACTTCTACCACCATTAAATAAATTATTATCTGCAATACCTCTAATAGGGTTTGGTAAGTTACCTGCTTGTTTATCTAATATAATATCCCTTTCAAAAGCAGCTCTCATTTTCTTTTGATCAGAGGTATTTAGATTAGAAATACCTCTTAATTGATTAGGAAAAGAATCTCGAATTAGATTATCCATACGAATATATTTTCTTTTAAATTCTGAATTTCTTACAGCATCTAATCTATTCTTATCAATATATGGAGTTGTATCTACATCTAATCTTCTCAATGTATCTAAGTCTTTATTAACGTCATATTTTGGTTTAAAATATGATTCTTTATTAATAGGGGTTAATAGTGGACTATAGTTATATTGTTTTTTAGCAGACATATAAGTGTACTGTTTGTTATCCATGCTTAATCCTCTTAATACATGTATCTTTTATTTCTTTCTCTAAATTCTACAAAACCTGTACCTAAGTACTGCTCATCATAGAATTGATAAGAAACTGGTAAATTTTCATTTGGGTCTTCTTTTTCAAAACGTGTTGATTTAAAAGCCATATAGCCTAATCCAGCTACTAAACCTATACCTAACACTGTTTTATTATTTTTATTAAAAGTAGATCCTAATATACTACGTTCAGGGTTAATAATAGATGTTGGTTGTAGGTTGGTGGTTGGTGTTAATCCTTTTTCAATTAACATTGTTTCTTCTATAGCTTTATTTACATCATTAGTATCTTTAAACTTCTGAACTATTCTATTTATAGTTTCAGTTCTATTTAAACCACCTAAATCTTCCTTATATAGATTATAATTTTCTAATTGTTTAGTAAGTGCAGATTCTAGATTAGTTTCATAAACATTTTTCCTACCAATAGAGATTTCATCTAAAGTAGTTATAACACCAGTTTCATTATTTATGATGCTTAAAGCTGGAGCATAATATCTAGTAGGATCGTTTCTTACTTTAGTATAATTATTAGTTAAGAAGTCATTTAAAGTAGATCTAACAGAAGATAAGAATTTTTTATTAACTTCATCTGCTTGATTAATTTTAATTGTATTAGCTAATTCTTTTAATTCTTTACTAGGTTCAATGTTAGTTAACATTGCTTGAATATGTTTATCTAATACTTGATAAATTTCAATAGTATCTTTAGCATCAGAGAAGGCTGTATGTAATTCTGGTCTTCTAAATAAACTTCTAGTTAAGAAATCTACATTTAAACCAAGTTGAGCTGTTTCTCGATCTATTAGCCCTTTCTCAGCAAGATTAGCATAAAATACTTTACTAATATCCATAAGTTCTATTACAGGTACTTTAGAGTTACTGCTTACATTTTTAATAATAGTATTATATTCATCATAAACTTTATTTAATGTATTCGTATATAATGAGAAAGTAAGTTTATTACCTGATCTTAAAAATTTAGATGTAAATAGGTAGTCTGCTTCTCTCATAAGTGCCATTACACTTCCGGGTCTTTGAAAAAGATCATTTCCTAAATCAGTACCATTTATAGTACTAGTCAACATCTTACTTTTAATATCATTATACATACTATGTTTAAGCTGACTTTTAGTATATAAATGTTTTAATAGATTATTCTCAAAGTTAATATTTTGCATTACTAAAATATTACCTAATTGAATCTTACCTAAAGTCTTTTCTAAGCCTTCACTTTGTGTTTTTAAACTACCTCTTCTATAGAGTTCAGTAATAGTATTAAAATAGCCTTTAGCTGCAGCTTCTTTAGAAAAGATACCATTAATATCTCTAAGTGTATTAAAGAATCGGGTACTACTAAGTTTAGTAGAAATTCCCGGATTAGAGTGTACATCTCCACCTAAGATTTGACCAGTAGTTGGATCAAACCTAGCTAAACCATATTGCCATATTCCTGCTTTTCTTACATCTAAACCTGTTGTTTCAGTATCGAATGAATAGATCATTGGTACATGATTATTCATAACACTTACCTTTTTAACAGGTAAATCAGATTCCTCTTTGATTGGAGTATTATGAGGAATTGGTGTAGTAATAGTGGCTATTGGATATATTTTACTATCCGATGGTTCTTTTACTGGTAATTTAATTCCTTGTGAAAATTGTGAACTATTTAATAAATCCGTTCTTTTTATTTCATCAGACAATAATCCTAATGATAATTGTCTATTGGATTCTATTTCATTTATTGAGTCGGAAGTATAAGGGATTGGAGCACTAGAGCTTTGATTAAAAATATTTGTTCTTAATCTGGAGTTTTGTTTTGTTAAAGTACTAATCTTATAACTAGTACTTTCTTGTTTATTAAATTTAGTTTGTGCTGAGCTATTAATTGGTTTGGTATTAGTGTTGTCTTTTATAGTAGGTTTTTCAGTAGTTTTAATTCTTAAGTCATATTGTGAAGCAAGTGCTAAAACTTGGTTTCTTAACTCCGGTTTTCTACTCATTGCTTCTAAAATTAAATCAATCTTTTCTCTACTAACTCCTGCAGCTAACCCTTCAGCTATTTTTTCAGATAATTGTGGAAAATTATTCATTTATTATATTCCTTTGGTAAGTAAGGATAGTGTTTGGCTGTTGGATTTGTGCCTAAAAGCTCTGTATCATACTCTTTTAATTTAAAATCAGGAGTAAATCCTTTAGGATGATTAAATTTTAAATTTTGAATAGGATAGCTACCATAGTTGATTGCGTCACTTTGATTACCACCTAATAAAAGAATATTCCCCGGCTTTCGTTTATCCAGTCCAACTACAAACCCAGCATGTCCTTTTCCACCACCATGCGAAAAAGTAGCAATACTTCCAAACGCAGGTTGGTCTAGTTTTACTCCATAATTTCGCCAAGCTAATGACATTGCACCTCCTTTTTGTTTAGGAAGACCTGCTTTAGTTACTGCCCAATTGATTGCAGCACCACACCATTCAGCCCCATTTCCTAGATTAACTGTTTTAAGAATATCTTGTATTTCTCTTCCGGCATTATTACCTTCTCCTGTAGTTATTTTACTCATTCCAGATTCACGAGTACCAAGAATACTTGTCATGTAATCCATCCAAGGTGCATTTGGATTATTTATTTGAACAGGTCTTTGTGTTAATGGTTTGTATGTAGTAGGTAATATCGTAGTAGGTCCAACTCTATGTTTGGAGTCACCTTTAAAACCATTAGGCCCTTTAATTATCTTATTATAAGAACCTACAAATCCAAATTCATCGTACAGTGTTTCTTTACCATCGTAATATCTTACAGGTTGTTGGAATTTGTTAGCTATATTTGCCAACATTTCTCTATTTAAACCTTTTTGTGTAATAAATGTTATAGGTAAATTTTTGTTGAAGTAAGGATCATTCTCTATTGTAGATATTAAATCAGCAGTTCCCATGTTGTTTAATGTTGAAGGTTCACCCATAATTATATTTTCAATACCTGAAGCTTTAGTTCCATTTCTTTCTGGCGATACTAATGAGTTTTGTGTTTTAGAATATAAGTTTATTAGTGAACCCCTATCAGAATTATCTCTAGGATGTACCATGAATACATTTCCCGGAGATTTATAATCAATAGACTCTTTTCCAACCAAATCTTTTTTAGCCTTAAAAGAACCTAGTATGCCTGATACTTTATTATTAAACCAAATATTTTCATCAGAAACCATAACTGAATTGCCTAACTGATCAGCTATTTCTTGTGGAAGGATTCCCTGACCTAGTTCACAATTTAATAGTTTAACAGGAAAGTTAGGGTTATAATTAGGTGAACTCCTTATCATATCAGCAACACCTTTTGCAGATAAAAATTCACTAGCACCTACGCCTAAAGCTTTTGCTTCTGTATCATTTAAACCCCTTCTAACCCCTAACCTCCAATTACCATGTCCGATAAAAGTATTCCAACCTTTAAAACCTTTCATGTTTGAGGTACTTTGATTTAAAGATGTCCCTTTTGCGGATAAATTTATAAAAGCGCCATAAGGTTTTGTAGAATCCTCTGTGTTTAATAAGTTAGTACTTCTCATAGCTTGTTCTTGTACTTCTTTTGGAAGTAGTTTCATCTTAGTTTCTAGTACTTGCTTAGGAGTAACAGTAATTGAGCTAACTTGTTTATTTGTTACATTATTAATAGGTTTAGTAGCAGCACTAGTAAATAAACTGTCAGCTATATTTAAATGAGAAATTCCTCCAAGTAATGAACTTGCTATTAATAACCCCCCTAGACTTTTCTTTAATTTATCCGAGAAAATATTTGGTTTTCTTACATTAGTTGTTGTTGAAAGTATACCAGTAGCTTTTAAATTAGGTTGTGTATTTAGATTAGTATTTATTGGTGTGTTTTCTTCTATATTGGATAGCAATTTATTAACAATAGGTTCTTCTTTTTTATTAAACACAATTTTGGAGTTTTCTTCATTATTTTGAAAGAATGTTGGTACATCCTCTTGATTGACTTTTTGTGATTCGTTACTCAGCAAGTTACTCTTTTTATTGAACATTCTTCCTGAAGAATATTGATTTGGAGTAAGGTTATTTGTTGCTTGTAAACTTGAATTGATGTCATTAATATCAGGTTTAAAATCATTAAAACCAATTTGACCAACTCTTCCATCTATTTTAGTTATTTTATTTTTTTTAATGATTGCAATCTCAGCACTACATATCCTGTAAGCTTCGTCCCAAAAAGAAATAATGTCTTTAGACATAGTTTTATATTCCTAATAACAAAAAAGGCGAGGATATTTAATCCTTCGCCTTTTTATCTTTTTTAATTATATTTAAAAATTCAATATATTCATTTGTAGTTTTAAATATATTTTTTTCAGTTATAAACTTATAATCTATTTTTACATCTTTGTAACTATCTTTTATATATTTCTTAGCAGCAGAAGCTTTAGCTTGTACAGTAAAATCTTGTAACATAGCTTCAGGTTTTATTTCAACAATTGACATACTCCCGTCTTTATATAAAATTAAAAGATCAGGTCGGTACATCCTGATCTTCTTATACATATCAACATACTCAACCTCAAATGGTTCATACATATACGTAATTACATTATCATCTTCTTCTAACTTATAATAATAAGCTAATTCATAAGATGATCTGTAAATAAAAGATTCTTGATTTTTATTACTGAAGTATTCGCCAGTTAAATATTTAGGAGTCCCATTAGATTTTTTGTTAAAGTAAACATTAACTTTCTTTCTTGAATTTTTTCTTTTAGCTCTTACTACTTTTCTTTCTTCATCAGTAAGTGGTGGTTTCTTTAACATAATTTAATCTCTTCTGGTTGCTGTACCATTAACTGTATTTAATGATCTTTCTTTTAAATAATTATCTAATGTGGCTTTCATAGCAGCTAAGCTTGACGCTGAAGCTTTATTAACACTAGTATCAATTAGTTTAGCTTTAGCTTCTCTTGTAGCCATTAACTCTTTTAATGTTTTAGATCTTAATCTTTCAATTCTTTCTTTTAATTCAAAGGCAGCAGAAACAGCTTTATTTGTAATTGGATTACCTTCATCATCAAATGATGAAACAAAATCTGTAAGAAGAGTTTGATCATTTTGTTTAAGATACTTAGTAGCTCTCATTTCTAAAATATCATATTCACATAATTTAGATACCATATGTAAATCAGTAATTGAACTCTCATCTAAATTAAATTCAGTTATATATTTTTCCATCCAATAAGAAATTTGAGTTTGTTCTATAATACAATCTTTACCTACTGGAGCTTTATTTTCCTGAACAAATGGACAATTATGTACACAAATATCATTAGCAAAGTAATTTTGATTATTCTTAACAGTTATGTCGTAGACTTCTTCTTTTCCAACGTATTGAACAGTTTCTATATAATCTACTAAAAGATCCCCTAAAGAATCAACAGTTTCATCTATAATAAAATCGGTATCAGATATAAACACTTTATTATTAACTGCTAAACCGTCTTTAATGTTTTTAAACAATAACTTATCATTTACTTCAGTTAAAATTGGATGATCTTCTGTACATACTAATTCTTGTTTTGTGTGTGTAATTATTTTGTATACATTCTTAACGCCCATATAAACATGATTAGTTACTATATCTTTTTCAATTTGTTTTGTTTTCTGATTAAAAGAATAAACTTTATCACCAATAACTATATCTTCTATTTTTTTATATAAAGCATTTGATCCATATATGGATATTTTTGTACCTTGAGCTATACAAGTACTGGCGAAAGCACAATTAGGACCTAAGCAAGTTAGTGGTACTACTGATATTACACCAGCAGTTAATCTGTTTAATTTATTTTGAATCCTTTTAGCTTCATCTTTAGTAAATTTTAATGATGCATATGCATCATTATCTAAAGTTAATTTAGACAAATAATTTGTACTTGTCAGTGTTTCATCCTTCATTGAAACTAAAATACCATTTGCTGTTACATATTCTGTAGGTAAGTTAACACCGTCAGCATCTTCATACTCTTCTTCAGAGTTTTCCTCAACTGTAATAGTATTTATTTTTTTATTACTTAGTTGCTCAGCTAATTCAAACAATTTCTGAACTTTACTATTTTTATCCATTAAAACTAATTCCTTATTTTGTAAATAATTCTATTTCTATTTTTCTAACTTTAGTTAAACGGTAAATGGGTAATTTAAGATAAGTGTTCCATCTTTTGAAGTATTGAGGAACACTTTCTAATTTATTATTATTTATAGCAGCTAATAATTCAGAACGTCTAAATGCAGCAAACCCTATGTCATAAACTAAAGATACTAAAGCATTGTATTGATTTTGAGTTAACTCAATAACTAATACTTTATTTAAAAATCTATCTATTGCTTTGAGATCTTTTATTAGTAGTGTATCAGAGTCAGATGCATTCAATTTAACAAACATATCTAATTCTTTTTTACTTAATTCATGTTCCCAACCAATTATAGATTTATTTTTATAATTTGTATCAATAGTATTATACAGTTTTCTAGTAGTTTTGATCAAGTTAATCGTATCTGTATTATGCTTCATTAGTTGAGATACTTCCGTCACTATTTAGAAATATTTTTTTTACAGATAATGGTTGTCCTATTTTCCATGGACATCTATTTATAGATATACAACGATCTTTTTTAATTCTTGTTATATTAATCGAATTAGATTGATTACCACCAAGAACATGATAACATAAAGGATCTTCTCCTACATATAAACCTACATGACCTCCGCTTTCTCTAGAAAAAACTAAGATATCTCCTAACATCGCTTCCTTTTGTTTATTGCCAAAGTTACTCCAATTTCTAGCCCATAATGGATCTTTTACTGGTACATATCCAGCTCTCTTAGCAAATATTGCTGCTGCTAAACCACACCAAGCAATCTCATCATTAGTATATACTTTTTCTAATCCTAACTCTTTTGCCCAACTCAATATTTCTTGATTGTGTTTTGGACCAACTACTTCTTTAATACCATATAACTTTATAGCTTCTTTAATAATATTAGGAGCTTCGTTTTGTAATAGGTATTTGTATTGTACTGGTAAATTCATTTTAACCTCATTTAAAATAATATGAAAAAGATCCAAAGGTAACTACACTAATAAATAAAAAATTAGCAAGTAAAAACCCTGTAGTTCTTTTTAACCAACTTTCATGCATTTCTAAATCACTTAACATGTTTATATAAAAAATATAATCAGCAGAAAATTTATCTTTTAAATTTCCACCTTCAGTGTAAGCTTTATCATGTGCTATCCAAGTTGAAGTAAGGAAGTATTTTTCGAATACTTTAGTTAAATACTTCCTCAACCAAGTTGGAAACCAAGAAGGGCCTACTCCATTGATTTCCTCATTACTCATATTAGTATGTAATCCTATCTATAATCCATTGTCTTAATGTCATGTTTGGATAACCTGAAGGTAAATCTAAGAAAGGGTAATTAGTTTCTGAATTAAGTTTATCAGAAATAATTGTTATACCACCAATATGACACCATGCACTAATTTCATCGGTATAATCTCTCCAGAAATTACCACCATCTACTAAAACTTCTTCGTAGGTTTTACCTTGTGACATGTATACTTGTAAAATAACTGCATTAACATAAGATTTGATTTCATCAAAGATATAAGAACGAGCTTGAAACCTTTCTTCAACAGCTTTTTGTAAACCATACAAACTATTGAGGTCTATTACTTCATTAGTTAGTAAGTACTCAGTAATAATGTCTCCATTTAAGTTATAAAAACCTAACCAAGTTTTTTTGTTACTTACTAAATTAAAAGCATTTGTTAAAAATTCAAATCTAATTCTAGCATAAGAAATACCTTCATATTCATAAATACAATAGGAAGGTCTTCCATTTTTTAACATAGTTACTACTTTATTAAGGTATATACCATTCTTTAAATGTCTTCTAAAATCTATTTTATCTTTTGGTAGATTAATAAAAGCATCATCAATAATATCGGTGATATGTAGTGTTTGACTGTTATTATAGTACGTAATAGCAGCATCGTATCTATTTAATCTGTCTGCATCTGTAATATAGCTGTTATACTCTGACTCGGTATAACGAACCCAATTATCTTCTACTGGAGTATCACTTCCATACACATATTTTATTTGATAAGGCCAGTCTTGTGGAAGACTGGCGATATTCTCAGCTGGACTTACAAAGTTGTAAGTTAATATATCAATATATAACATAATTTTACTCCTTAATTAATAATTTACATCAACTGGGTAATATTGTTCAAAGTATATCCAATCAAGTTCTACTGTTCCTGCTGTTAAACCTAAACTTTTAATAATTGCATATTGCAATGCTGTATTTCTAGTACCACCTTGTGGAATACCTGTATTAGTTACAACTTCATTACCATTTAATCTAAATAATGCAGTAAGAACCCCACTAATTTTACTAACTCTTACTCTTAATACATAATCTATACCAACATTTAAATTTGTAATATTAGGAATATTTACATCAGTAATTACAGTATTTGAAACTAATCTTCCTACAACACTATTAGTGGTGTATCTTAGGAACACCCCATCAACAGGTTGTGTTGTAGTATTATCTCCAAAACCTAAAACGAGACTAAATGTTTGTAAAATGTCTGATTGTGCTTGTATTCTAAAACTACAACCTGTTTCTAAATGACCACCTTCAGGTATAGCAGCAAAATTAAAACTTTGCATTGCATTAGTACCTAAACATGCTGCACCAGTAATGAAAGCTGTACCAGTACTTAATTGTATTACTCCAACTCTAGTATCTGAATTATTACTTATAACTATTGCTGCTGTAGATCCCCCGTTAACTGTCCTTAAGAAATATGGAGAAATTGTAGAGGTAGCTGAAGTACCAATAAAATGTTCCATAAAATTAAAATAAGGGTTATTAGGATGGTTACCATACTTAGCATTAATATCTAATCCACTACCTGAATAATTGAATAACATATTATCTTCACTACTAGTCAGTGGTAGTGAATCAAATCTATTATTTGTATACATTAGTACTGTGTCATTACTAAACACAGAATCAGACAATAGTTGTAATGGTACTTCTAATCTACTTAGTGGTAGAAGTCCACTAGTAATATTAGTAGCATTAGTAGTATCAACGTTTTGTACGTTACCTAACCCAACAGCATTTTTATCTAAAGTTGCGAGAGTCTTATCGCCTTTAAAGTATTGAGTACTAGTACCCAAAGGTAAAGCTGGTTCTTTATTATTAAAAGTATTAAAACTTGTAGAAGTTAAATAACCTTCAGTAGTTGTTGAGGCAACACCTAATTTAGTTTTAATAGTATTAGTTGTCTCATCTCCACTATTTACACCACTTGTATTTTGTAATACAGTACGTTGTGCATCTGTTACAAATCTCTTATCAATACTTTCTGATACATTATTAGTGTTTAATGGTTTGATAGTTTTATCACCAGCTACATAATCAGTAGCTAAACCAGCAGGGATAGTGTTTTCCTTATTATTAAGAGCTGTTTGTGTTGCAGTAGAGATAGGTTTATTAAGATCCGAAGTGTTATCTACGTTACCTAAACCTACACTAGCTTTTGTTAATCCTGTAATTGTACTTACATCTTGAGTACCAGTATGGTTAGTTCTACTTAAATAGAACGCTGGCAACTGATTGTTCAGTCTCTCTGAGTTATCTACTACCCCGTTATCATTAGTATCGTAAGTAGACTTAAACATATCTCCGTAGACTACAGGAGTAGTTGGAACCCATTGACTTGTAGTTGTATTATAAGTTAGAACTTGTCCATTTACTTTACCTGTAGTATCTACATCATTTAAAGCATCAATACTTGTGTTAGAAATTCTCGTATTTATTCTAGAGTCTACTGAAGCATTAAAATCTGTTATTTGTGAGCTAGAGTGAGTATGTATAGAATTAGCTTTATTTGCTAATGCATCAAATACTGAATTTTGAGAAGGTGCTTTGTTAATAACTCCATCAATTATTTGATCTTCTACTACTGCAGTTCTAACTGCAACATCAAAATCTGTAATTGAAACACTAGTGTGTGTGTGATTAGTATTAGATTTATTGTCTAAAGTAGTTTGAAGATTAGTAATCTCAGCAATTGAATGATTGTGTCCTAAATTAGATTTATTACTAAGAGCATCAAACACAGCATTTTGAGACGGTGCATTTAAAGTCACCCCATCAACAATTTGGTCTTGAATTCTTGAATTAATTCTTGAATCTACATTAGTATTAAAATCACTAATAGTACTAGAAAGTTGAGTACCTGTATGGTTATTTCTATCTAATAGAAAAGAATCTGTTGAATTAGCCGTAGCATTTGTTTGAATTCCATCTAATTTAGATTTATCTGTATTACTCATAAAACCACTAACACCAGAAGTAGCGTTAGTGTGCGTATGATTTAAATCTGCTTTTGAATTTACTAGTGCATCGACTTCGCTTTTTCTATAATATCTTATATCACCTCTAGTATCATTGTGATACTGTAAATGATCATCGAATCCTAGATTAGCTAAATCACTGTGACTTATTACCGTAGCATTGGATGCGGCTGAACCCGTTTCAAATAGTTTTGTAAACATTGGTCGAATATCTAGTACTTCTATAGCTCCTAAGGTTGATTGCTCAATAATTAAAGCAGCACTTCTTACAACACTATTTCTAATGCTATCTGGTACATCTGGTAATGGAGCTTCTTTAGCTTCTTCAATTGTAGGCCATTGAGTAGTAGCATAAATATAATAAGCTTCGTTACTTGGTGTAACAACAACCATATCTTTCTTATAATATCCAACAGACATGTTTATTAAAGAATTACCACTTAAAGAAACATCTGAATAATCCATAAAATTTATAGTGTTTGGATTACTAGTATCTACACCAAAACCTTCAGAATTCTGATATAGTTTTGTAAATTGATCAGTCTGACTTATTTCATATTTATTTAAAAGATACCATATAGTACCCTGACTTATCACTAATTGTAATTCCTCAGGAGCTGGCTTCATAGCAGTAGAAACACCAGATTCTACTAAAGTTCCTATAGTATTTCTAAATAAATCACCTAATCTATATAAACTATCCTTACCTGTTAATCTTACATTAGCAAAACCAATGACTGCTGTATTATTATTGGTAGTAAAAATATAACCACAAGGTATATAAGTAGGACCCAAAAGATCATTACTAAAAACTATGTCACCATTATAATCTAAACCTACGTAGTTAGCACCGTTATATACTGTTTGTAGACTAGTATTTTCAGTCCATGTAACTTTAACTAGTTTCCCAGATGGATCTCTAGCATAACCATAACCAGCACTAATATTAAAAGTAGTTCCACCTGTAATAGTAATATCACCACCTTCTACATGGCAAGCTGATTCTAAATCTGATGAAAAATCTTGAGAATTAATTTCTAAATCACCAGATCCTAGTATAGTTTCACCATTTATAGTTTTAAACGAAGATTCATCAATCTTGCCATCTTTAGCATTCATTTCACTCTTAACAGCATTAAGGTCTGTATTACTAAGAGTGATACGTTTATTTTGCTCTGCTAATACAATATCTCTTAAGTTCTGGTAACTTAGTATTGTTTCATCGACTACAGCAGAGCTATTAGGTTGTATTACTAAGTTACCAATGAAATAGTAAGAATTATTTATAGTAGTAATTGTAATCATTAAATAATTAACTCCTTAATCTAGTTTTGAACTGGTAAATAAGCTAAATCTAAATGGATTCTCAGTAGCATTATTCATGGAGAATTTATATTTACCTCCAACCATTTCAATACCATTACCGCCCATAGCACTAAATGCTTTAGCAGCATTACCTGCATACCAACCAGAACCAAACTTAGCACCAGCACCTAACATTGCTCCAGACATACCACCTGATACTGCAGATCCAAGAAAACCTTGACCATCCATATAACCAGTAGCACCTCCATAAGCGGCTCCTAAAGCCGCCCCACCTAATGCAGCTCCACCGTATCCAGTATTAGCCATATTAGTAATAAAATTTGTGGCATACATACCACTTTTTGTTAATGAATCAGCGTCTCTCATAAGAGCTTTCGCACCATCATCCAACCCACGCACAAACGGATTCATATATAAATACCTCTTTATTAAATTAACGTAGTTTTAATTAAAAATAGTATTACTTCTTTAAATACTAATTGATCAATAACACCAAAAGAAGTAAGTAATCCTAATAGGATAATACTAAGTAATACTATTACATATTTGTTTTTAATTAACTTTTCCATGTAAATCTCCACATGTATAAAAAGTAATTATTTTTTATTAGATTGTGTTTGAAGATCTCTAATTTGCTCATCTTGTCTTTGTAACTGAGCATTGATAAAAGAGAACTGTACAGAAGCTTCATTTCTAGTAATAACTTCTGTTCTCATAGTTTGTAATTCTTTTCTAATAACTTCTTGATCTTCTACTAATTGATCTATTTTACCCATATAGTTAGAAAATACTCCAACAGTAGCAGCCACTATAACTATAGTTTGAATAACTATAGCAACAAAATTACTCATAGACATAGAGTCACTTAATCTGAATTTTACAGATCCTTGATCATCAGTGTTCATAACAAAACCCACCTAAAGTTGTTTTTTAAAAATCTCTCTTTGTCTTTTATGGTTTATTAGCACCTAACATTGCTAATATCTTAGATTGATTTGCATTAGCTTTCTCAAACACCTCCCCTCCACTACCTTTTACAATAGAAGGAATATATTTAATACCTAAATAACTAAGTGATAAACCCATACCAATATTAGTACCTAATTCAATAACACTACTATAGTCTTTAGTATCACCAATTTCAGGATTTAAAGCAGCATCAATAGTAACAGCACCTAATACAGTACCACCAACAATCAAAGCATCAGTAGCAGCAATACCAGCTACTTTAGTATATATACTCATAAAATAATCTCCATAAAAATAAAATTATTAAATTAACATAAAGCTAAAATAATAACTACCAACTAGTATATCACATAACCAAGAAATAGATAAGACAGTATAGAAAGGAAGTAAGGTAAGAGGGTAGTAGCAGAAGATATTGGTTTGATATATTTTGAAGTTAATGGTTTTAAAAAATTTTATATATTTTGAAGATGATATTTTATAAAATTATTTTTATAATTTTTGAATATTTTGAAGACGATGGTTATAAAAAATATATATTTTGAAAAAAATATAAAAATTTGAAGACGATGTTATTTTATAATTTTTGAAGTTAATGGTTTTAAAAAATTTTATATATTTTAAATTTTTGAATATTTTGAAGAAGATGACTAGGTGTTGTGTGCGCACCCCGGGAGTAGATACCGGGTGGGTGTCTGAGCGGACCCCACCCCTTTACTGTATAGGGTGTGTATACGTCTCTATCCTAGTTATTATCTTTTGTCATACTAGGTGACATTTTAGGAGAAATCCATGATCAAAGCTAACGACATTCTTGCAGAAGTCGCTTTGGCGACTTCCCGCCGGGATGAGATTCACAACCATTTCCGTGAACTCTCTGCAGAACGCTGGAATGAGAATACCTGCTATTGCTATCGTCTTCGGTTGGAGGAAGCGGCAGACGTCTTGGCAACGTATATTCGTCGGTTGCCAGAGCCAGTTCGCAACAAGCAATCGAAGGCAGTAGCGAAAGCTACTGCTTATGTCGGGCAGCTTAGACAAGAAGCTCTCGTAGTGTATAAACACTAAGAGTTTAGTCTGAGATCTTTGAGGTAAGATCTAAAACATACCTCGCTGTCTGTTACTGCGTAGTAACACTGATGAGTCCAAAAGGACGAAACAGCATCCTAGTTATTATCTTTTGTCATACTAGGTGACATTTTAGGAGAAATCCATGACCATCAAAGCTAATGACATCCTTGCGGAAGTTACGAAAGCTTCGGATCGCCGCGCGGCGATCCACGACCACTTCCGCCAGCTGCCTGCAGAGTTCTGGAATGAGAACACTAGCTATTGCTATCAGCTTCGCCTTGACGAAACAGCACAGGCTCTGGCAACGTACATCCGTAAGCTTCCTGAGGCAGTTCGCAACAAGCAATCGAAGGCAGTAGCGAAAGCTACTGCTTATGTCAAGCTTCTTCGCGAAGAAGCTCTCGTAGTATCTAAACACTAAGAGAGCTTTAGTCTGACTGAGATCTT
>ERZ650304.48-NODE-48-length-78545-cov-13.744579_pt1 | contig 78545 bp, 70 predicted proteins | sample MGYA00376240_ERZ650304 | MGnify/ENA primary metagenome ERZ650304 (study PRJEB26733, sample SAMN07839271) | wastewater metagenome | biome: small river; feature: stream; material: water | place: USA: North Carolina | collected 2016-03-01 ...
CGAATGATAGTCGTTATGACTGTAATGCAGATTTCCCATCTGCCGCTCAATAAAAAATTTTCCTCGTAGACTTTTGTTCAAACTTCTAAATTCCCCAGTGCGATTAAGCCTGGGGAATTTACTTTATAATTAAGCCTTGAAATAAAGCAAATTATCCCTATGTATCGGTTAAATCTCGTTTATTTTATAATTAAGGTAATCTTATGAATTTAACTCCACGTGAAATAGTTGCTGAACTGGATAAACATATTATCGGTCAGAATGATGCTAAAAAAGCAGTTGCGATTGCATTGCGTAATCGGATTCGTCGTCAAAAGGTTGCCGAGCCATTGAGAAGCGAAATTACGCCTAAAAATATATTAATGATTGGACCTACCGGAGTTGGTAAAACGGAAATCGCTCGTCGTTTAGCAAAACTTGCCAATGCGCCTTTTATCAAAGTAGAAGCAACTAAGTTTACTGAGGTGGGTTATGTCGGTAAAGATGTTGATTCAATTATTCGCGATTTAGTTGAAGTTGCGGTTAAGGACGCTCGCGAATATGAACGCGCTCAAAATCGTGATAAAGCCAAACTCGCTGCTGAAAATCGCATCTTGGATGTTTTGCTACCTCCCGCACGGGATACCTTTGGTGAATCAGTGAGTGAAGGTGATGCCGAAGATAAAACTAATTCAACTCGTGAACGTTTTAGAGAAATGCTGCGTAAAGGTAAACTTGATGATAAAGAAATCGAAGTTGAAGTAACCCAACCTAAAGCTCAAGCCGTCTTAATGGGACCTCCGGGGATGGAAGAGCTGACTAATCAATTACAGGGAATGTTTGAGGGTGCAGGTGAAGGCAAAAAACGTAAGCGTAAACTAAAAGTTGTTGATGCTTATAAAGTAGTTTTGGATGAAGAAGCTGGTAAATTAGTTAATGAAGATGAACTAAGACAGAATGCATTACAAAACGTTGAACAAAATGGTATTGTTTTTATTGATGAAATAGATAAAGTTGCAATTAAAGGTGGGCAAGGCTCTGCAGAAGTATCACGCTCTGGTGTTCAGCGCGACTTGTTACCTTTGGTTGAGGGGACTACTGTAACCACCAAATACGGAATGGTAAAAACCGAGCATATCTTGTTTGTGGCATCAGGTGCATTTCATGTAGCTAAACCATCTGATCTACTTCCTGAGTTACAAGGGCGTTTTCCGATTCGCGTAGAGTTGCAATCTCTGACGATTGATGATTTTAAACGAATTTTGACCGAGACGGATGCAAGTTTAACAGAGCAGTATCAAGCATTACTGGCAACTGAGGATGTTAAAATTGAGTTTTCCGAAAGTGGTATTGCTAAGATGGCAGAAATTGCCTTTAATGTCAATGAAAAAACTGAAAATATCGGAGCTCGACGCTTGTATACAGTAGTTGAACGCTTATTGGCAGAGCTTTTATTTGATCATGGTACACAAACTGAAGTTATGATAGATGCTGCTTATGTGGTTGATGTGCTTGGAGAAACTGCGGCATCGGAAGATCTGTCTCACTATGTTTTATAAAAAAATATTGCTAGTCGGTTCGGTTTGTTGTATAATACCACAAATTTGAATTTATTGTTTTTATATCTTTATCTAATTTATTTCATTAAGGAAATTTATGAAAAATTTTTTACGTATTTTGATGGTTTCAAGTGCTTTCGTTGCTGTTGCCCAAGCTGAAACAGTATTTGTTGATGGTAAACCAGTTAGCCAAGCAGTTATTGATCAAGCAATGGCTCAATTGAAAAAAAATCCAATGGCTGCACAACAATTAAGCAATCCTCAGTTCAAACAAGAAATGTTAAACTCAATTGGTATGCAACAAGCGATTTTAGCCGATGGTAATGCTCAAGGTTTAGATAAAAGCGCTGCATATCAAGCTAAATTGAACGAAATCAAGCCAATGATTTATGCTCAAATTATGCAAGAAAAAGCTAATGCACAACCAATTACTGATGCACAGATCAAAGCTAAATATGATCAAATGAAAGCTGATGCAGCTAAACAACAACAATATGACGTTTCTCATATATTAGTTAAAGATCAAAAAACAGCTAATGATATCGAAGCTCAATTGAAAAAAGGTGCTAATTTTGCTGATCTAGCTAAAAAATATTCAATCGATCCAGGTTCGAAAGCTAATGGCGGTGAATTAGGTTGGTCTGATGGTTCTAATTATGTTCCTGAATTTACAGCAGCAATTAAAACTTTGAAAAAAGGTCAATACACTACTACTCCAGTTAAATCACAATTTGGTTACCATATTATCAAATTAAATGATGTTAAATCTGGTGGTACTGCATTCCCTGCTTACGATAAAATGAAAGATCAAATTAAACAACAAATCCAAATGGAAAGAACTAAAGCTTTCTTCGATGGTATTAAAGCTAAACATAAAGTTGAAGTTAAGTAATAACTGATATTTAGCTATGTTAAAATGGAGGTATATTGTATACCTCCATTTTTTATTGCTTGAACCATGAATACCAATCATTTACGCTCATCCACCACCAAGAGTAAACCTCTTGGTTATACCATCTACGAAATGGTAATCACCTTGTCAATTATTGGGATTTTGGTTGCGGCGTCATTACCGATAGTTTATAGTTCCGTTCTTGTGCATAACCAAGATGCGACTGTTTTACAACTTAAAGCATTGATAAAATTCGCACAGGAAGAAGCTGTGCGGGGTAGTGGTAGTTCATTAATAATTTGTGCTGCAGAATATGATACTAATAATGGAGCTACTTCCTATTTAAATGATTGTGCCAGTGGTAATTCATGGTCAGAGGGTGTCTTGGCGTATACAGATTTAAACTCAAATGGCAGTTACAATACGGCTGAGCGATTGAAAGCTTTGCGCTTTGATGGTGGTGCAACGATTAGTGCAGCTACCTCGCCTGGTGGCACGGCGATAAATCAATTAACGGTGTTACCTACTGGTTTAATTACGGATGCAAGTAGCAATGAAGCATGGACATTTACTATTAGTCAAAGTAAATTTGGTCAAACCCAAAGTGTTACCTTGCTTTTGAATAACTATGGTTATTTTTGTGTCCAAAGTTATACAGGAGATAATAATGGGGGCACGGCGCTATGTTAAAGTATCGCGGGTTTTCCATCCTAGAAGTAATGATAGCAGTAGCGGTTATGGCGAGCCTTGGCTTAGGAATTTATCGTTTGCAGCTAAGCGCATTAGCAACTTCACAGCAAACTTTAGTCAAACAAATGATGACGCAGGCTGCTAGTAGTATGGTAAATCAAATGGTTAGTCACCTTAATTATACCGCCGCAACAGCGAGTAATAGTGTGATTGCTGGCTATGATACAACAGATAGCTATAACGCTAGCCGCTATAAAGAAACAGCTTACAGTGATCATACTACTAATGACCCTCTCAGTGCATCCTTTAAAAATTGCCAGAGTAATGATTGTACTGATAAAGAGTATGCAAATTGGGTGCTTTATCAATGGAAGCAAAGCTTAGCAAACATGAATTTACCAGTGAGTAATGTTTCTGCGATTGTTTGTACAGACAGTGCGATGGGAATTCCGACCACTACTTCACCCAATTGTAGTACTGGTAGTTTAGTAGTTAAAATTGTCTGGACAGCGCACAATCTAGATGCGGAGTCGACAATACTAGGTAATAATAATTACGTTATGTTAAAAGTACCACAGCGATGAAAAAAGCTCTTGGATTTAATATAGTTGAACTAATGGTTGCCATAGCAATGAGTGCTGCTTTAATTACAGTAATAATTGATTCATTTTCGTCTCTTAATGGTAATTTTTTGTTTAATACCAATCAACTAGAGTTAAATCAAAATCTTCGCATGAGCTTGGGTCTAATTAAGCGTGATGTACAAAATGCGGGCGTATTTGGTAGTTTTAGTTTTCATGATCAATCAAGTACTACTTCATATATGGAGAGTTCCACGACAAATAATTGTAATATTTCTGAGTGGTGCAGTTTCGATACTGGTACAGTTGGGATAAAAAGTGCATCAAGTTTTGCTTCTTTAGCCGCTAATATGGATTCAGGGCTTACCTTGGTTGGAGGTAGCGATGTTTTACGACTACAGTATGGCGGGGATAAAGTTGCTTATGTTTCTGCAGCTACTCTTCAGTCGAGTTGTTCTGGTGCATCTGGAGTCAATTATTTGTCTGATCTTAGTTTTACTAATCAAGGGCTTGATTTGTCAGCGTCACGCTATATGTTGGCAAGTACAAATCATGCTTATTTATTGAAGTTTTCATCAGGTTATACTCTTGCCTCACCATTAACTTTAGGCTGTCCTAATTATCCACCAACAGTAGCGGTTGAATCCGCAATTGGAAGCGTGTCATATGATCCTGATGCGTCATCTATGCAGTTAGTTAATTTTTATACCCGTTACTACTTTGTCGGAACTAAATCTGGCGTAACGGGGCTCTATGTTAAAACCTTGCAGGCAAATGGTAGCCTTAGTAACGCAAAGTTAATTTCAAATTTGGTGACTCGTATTAATTTCATGTATAAGGTTAATGTCGCATCAGCTAATGTTAATAATTATCCAAGTACTACTAGCCGTTATCGCTATCTTTCTACTTCTGCGATGGAGTCGACGCCAGCATATTTTGGACAAGTAAGTGCGGTAACCATTAGTGTTTCAGGTAGTTCAACGCAAGCAGTGGATAATAATATGGCAAAGTTAACGCAAACTGAATCAGACAGTGTGGTGTGGCGATGAACACTAATAAAAAATCAACTGGTACTGCTTTGGCAATGACGCTTTTAGCTTTGGCAATGATGGTTTTGTTAGTAGCTGGGTTAAATCAGGTAGTAGTAACTCAACAAAAATCTGCGGCAAACAATGCTGATTACCTGATGGCACAAAGTTATGCACAAATGGCATTGCTAGATGCTGAATCTACCGTCAGAACATTTGATTACACTAATAGTATGGAAAATAAAGACTTTGCAGCGCGTACTTACGTAGAGTCACACATTACGACAAATAATACTTGTAATAGTTCCGGATGGTGTTATAGTAGCTCGGGGCAGTCTTGGCAACCTTGGCTTGAAAGTGAAGTAAGAAATAGCGTTATCCCTTGTAATAGTTATACGGCTAAGAAAAGCGGAAGTAATAATATTATGCCTTTTATTGATGAGGAGTCTGGTATTGCGTTGAATGCTCATGTATTTGATTCTCAAGATACATCGCTATGTGCTCAGCCGCGCTATATCATGGAGATGCTCAATCCCAACTTTATTGGGCGCTCCAATCTTACCAATAATATTATTGCCGGAGCAGGGCAAGAAGGTGGTAATATTACTCAAGCAAACGGTGCATTGTTACAAATTTATAAAAATGGAACCAACGCGTTACCATCCGGGAGATTGTATCGAATAACAGTTCGTGCATTTGGTAAAAATGGTAATACACGGGTTACATTGCAAGAGTACCTTGTTATAACTACTCGTAACGGTGCGACGGTAAGTACCTCGGATATAATTCCATTATCTGTTCGTTGGTTGTATTAAATATAAGGAATTAGAAAATGAAATCCAGAAAAATAAACTGTAGTCAAAAAATTGATTGTGGATTCACGCTCATTGAATTACTTATTGCGGTTGTGATTGTGGCCGTGCTTGCCACCGTTTCTATTATAAGTTATCAAAACTATATTGTACGTGAAAACAGGCAGCTTGCCGAACATTCTTTGACTGCGGCAGCTAGTAAAATGGAGCAGTATTATGCGCAAAACGGACGCTATACCAACGGAAGTGGTGCATGGCCTAGCTTATTTGCGGAAAGCATCAGCGGTAGTTCAGGAACTATTTATACCTTGAGTTTAGTACCATCTACTCCCAATGCACAGAGTTATGCAATTTTGGCGACACCACAAGGTAATATCCAGGGTAGTGATGGTAATATTTGTATTGATCGGCAGGGAAATGTTACTTGGCCAGCATCAGATGCTAATTGTGGTATCGCAACAACACCTACTCCGACGCCGACTTTAACTTCGCTGCATGTAAATTGTAACGATGTTATGCATGGAAACTATGGTGGTTATCCGGAATGTGATGAAGCACATTACCCACCAGCTCAGTATCCTAATGGTTGCCCAGTTGGAGTTTATGCTGATTGTTCAGCAAACTGTCGTGGTTCAATTGTGTTGCGTAATTGTTCTGGTAATTGTGATGGTGCTGGAGTGACGGTGTATTGCTGGTTCGGTGCGTGCTCTGGTTGGGGAGCTTCTTCTTGTGTTCATATGAATTGTGGTGCTAATGACACTCAACCTCCTGACCCTTTGCATAGCACTCCTTCACCGGATTGTTGATCAATAATGGGATTAGAATGAGAATGTTTTATAAATCTAAGACTCAAAATGGATTTACCATAATTGAGCTAATGATTATTGTTGCAATGATTTCAGTTTTGGCGGCTATGGCAATTCCTAGTTATGAGAATTATATCCAAAAATCTTATATGAAAGCTGCAGCAGCAACCATTCACAAAGATGGGCAGTTTATGGAGAAATGGTATAGCATCAATGGTAAATACACAACTGGCAGTGCTTGGCCGACATTGCCATATACTGTATCACCGGAAAGCGGAACTGCATTATATCGAATAGGTTTTACCTCTGGCACTTATAGTGCTGGCAATGATAATAAATATATTTTGATTGCCACTCCTATTTGTGGTACTCAAGTTGCGAATAATGGTTGCGTATGTTTTGACCAAGATGCTAACACAGTCCTTGGTACGAGTGCAAATTGCACCAATGGGGGTTCATTATGCTCATGTACCAATTAATTAGCAACTGATTTTATGGTAAAATACACGATTAAAAAATTTAAGACTCAACGGAAAGCTCAATAATGCAAGAAAATTACGTTCATAATAATATCGAAAAAAAAGCCCAAAGTAAGTGGCGCGATTCTAAAATCTTTGAAGTAAACGAATCTTCACCAAAACCTAAAATGTATTGCATGTCAATGTTACCTTATCCATCAGGTAAACTGCATATGGGACATGTGCGTAATTATACGATTACCGATGTATTGGCGCGTTTTTATAAAATGAATGGTTATAATGTGGTGCATCCGATTGGTTGGGATGCTTTTGGTTTACCAGCAGAAAATGCTGCGATGAAATCAAAAGTTGCGCCTGCAGAGTGGACGTATCAAAATATTGCCAATATGAAAGCTCAGCTCGAAAATATGGGTTTAAGCATCGACTGGGCGCGTGAACTGGCAACTTGTAGTCCGGATTATTACCGTCATCAACAATGGTTTTTTATTCAATTATACAAAAGTGGAATTATTTACCGTAAAAATGGTACGGTAAACTGGGATCCAGTAGATCAAACGGTCTTGGCAAATGAGCAGGTGATCGATGGACGTGGCTGGCGTAGTGGTGCAACGGTTATTAAAAAAGAAATCCCGATGTATTACTTTGCAATCACCAAATATGCTGAGCAGCTTTTAGCTGATTTAGATCAGCTAGGCGGCTGGCCAGATCAGGTTAAAGTGATGCAGCGCAACTGGATTGGTAAATCACGCGGAATGGAAGTTGAGTTTGCTGGTTGTGATGGTTTTGATGGACTGACGGTGTTTACCACCCGCCCGGATACTTTGATGGGCGTTACCTATGTTGCAATCTCTGCCGAGCATCCACTAGCTGAGGAAGCTGCTAATCATAATGCCGCTCTGGCAAAATTCATGTATGAATGCAAAGCGGGTGGCGTGTCTGAAGCTGAGTTGGCGACTGCTGAAAAAGTCGGGATGTTTAGTGGTCTGTATGTGACTAATCCTCTAAATGGTGAGAAAGTTCCGGTATGGGTGGCTAATTATGTGCTGATGAATTACGGTACTGGTGCAGTTATGGCTGTTCCGGCACATGATGAGCGTGATTTTGAATTTGCGACAAAATATAACTTGCCGAAAAAAATTGTGATTAAACCACAAAATGAAGATAATAATTATGATCCTGAAGCTCGTGCTTATACTGATTATGGTGTTTTGTTAAATTCAGGTAAATTTGATGGTATGAATTTTGAGCAGGTTTTTGCTGCGATTGAAGAAGAATTAACCAGCCGTAAAATTGGACAAGTTAAAGTAAACTATCGCTTGCGTGATTGGGGTATTTCGCGTCAACGCTACTGGGGTTGTCCGATTCCGATTATTCATTGTGAACATTGTGGCGATGTGGCTGTGCCTGAAACTGATTTACCCGTGCGCTTACCAGAAGATTTAATCCCGGATGGTAGTGGTAATCCGCTGGCTAAAAATCCTGACTTTGTCAATTGTCATTGTCCTAAATGTGGTGCTGAGGCACGTCGTGAAACTGATACCATGGATACTTTCGTTGATTCGAGCTGGTATTTCCTACGTTATACCTGTGCGGATAATCAAGAGCAAATGCTTGATGAACGGGTAAAATACTGGGCACCAGTTGATCAATATGTCGGTGGGATTGAACATGCTATTCTACATTTATTGTATGCGCGGTTCTTTTATAAAGCACTTCGTGATTTAGGTTTGGTAAATGGCGATGAGCCATTTAAAAATCTTTTGACGCAAGGTATGGTATTGGCTGAGACTTTTTACCGTCAAAATCCAAATGGTTCTAAAGATTGGTATAGTCCGATGGATATTGATGTGGTTAAAGATGCTAAGGGTAATTTACTTCGTGCAACTTACAAGGGTGATGGACGCGAAGTTGAATACGGTGGCATTGAAAAAATGTCTAAATCAAAAAACAATGGAATTGATCCTGATCCGATTATCAATCGTTTTGGCGCAGATACTGCTCGTTTATTCATTATGTTTGCGGCTCCACCAGAATTAACGCTGGAATGGACGGAAAGTGGTGTTGAAGGCTCTAATCGCTTTATTCGTCGTCTATGGCGCATGGTGTTTGAACATCAGCAATATGGAATAGTTGCGCGTTACACTTCTGGTGAATTAACTCCAGAACAGAAAAAACTACGTACTCAGTTACACCAAACTATTGCTAAAGTTACCAATGATATGGGTGTTCGCAAACAATTCAATACTGCGATTGCCGCGATTATGGAATTGTTAAACTCATACTCTAAAGTTGCTTTTACTGGTGAAAATGGTCGGGCGTTAAGTCAGGAGGTTTTGGAAGCAGTCGTGATTATGCTTTCACCAATTATTCCTCATGTATGTGATGCACTATGGAATGAATTACGTCCAGATTCTGAACTTTTAGAACAAGCATGGCTCGTAGTTGATGAAAGTGCGCTGGATGTCGATGAAGTTGAGATGGTGATCCAGGTTAATGGTAAGCTCCGCGGTAAAATCATGGTTGCTAAATCTCTGACTAAAGATGAAATTGAGGCAATGGCAAAAGAAAATGCCAATGTACAGAAATTTATCGAAGGTCAGGCAATCAAGAAAATGGTGGTGGTACCAAATAAACTGATTAACATTGTAGTTTAATCAATAGCATGTCTGAGGCGGTAAATTTTACCGCCTTTTTTTAAAGTGCTCCATTTTTCTTGAGTAAGGCGTAAAATCGTTCGGCAAGTACTTTATATCCTTGTTGATTAAAGTGAACTTCGTCTGATTTATATTCTGGTGATTTTTCGAGTTTAGCAATGCTGCTGTCATCTAATAATAGATTGTATTGTTTCGCCAAATCATCATAAAACTCAGCATGAGATGAGAATATGTTTTTGTTTGGAATACCCACGAGCATGATCTGTACGTGTTGGAGTTGAGCTTGCTTAATCATGCTCTCTAAATTGCGTTTGGTGCTTTGTGGACTAATATTCCGTAAAATATCGTTACCGCCTTCCATTAAGATCACCAACTGTGGATGTGTCTCCTGCAATACCTGAGTGAAGCGTGTAGCTCCTTGTTCAGTGGTTTCGCCAGAAATTCCTGCATTGATTACTTTATGCCCAGAAATTTGACTAAGCACGCTAGGGTAGCTATTTTCCGAACTTGTACCATTACCTGCGGTTAGACTATCCCCAAATGCCAAGATAGTTCCGTCACTCGATAGCTTGGTGAAATACGGTTTGCTACAAGCGGTAATTGTTGCAAATAATGTAATAAGCATTAGCCATTTGCTGAGATTTAAGAATGTTTTATTGGTGTTTTTTATTGTAATTTCTTGTATCCTTCAAATATAAGTGCATTTTGCAAAAGATTTCTCGATGAATTCAACAAATGCCTGTTCTAGCCTACTGCGGATTCCATTGTTGCGGATCAAATAAAATTTACTACTACCAAATGTGTATTCAGGTAAAATTAATTGTACCTTTCCATGAGCTAGGTCGTTATTCATGAATAAATCAAGTGCTTTGACAATGTAGTTATTATTATAGATCATATCAATATTAGCAAAAGCATTGGAGATGCAGATGCTTGGGTTATAGTCAATTATGGTTGTCTTATTATTGTTTATATTGGTAGCTTCAAGATGCTTATCAATAAGCTTATCTAGGGATTGTCCGACAACTAGATATTTCTCTACTGTATTAATTGATGAACCAATTAATTTATGTTGGGTTAATTCTTCAGGAGTATTTGGTTGCCCATATTTGAGAATATATTCACTAGTTGCATAAAGCCTATAGTGGTAGCTATTCAGCAATTTGATGGTATTCGTTTGTGAAGCTGGTAGGCTAGTACTGACCGCCAAATCAAAATTATCTTTTAAGAGATCAACGCTGCCTGCAGCATAAGAGATAATCAATTTTGCATCAGGATAATTTTCTTGAAAGATATGTATATGTGGAGCTAAAACTTTATTATAAAGTAATAGCGGGATGGCAATTTTAAGAGTTCCTTTAACCAAGCTTTGGCGATCAATAACTTCTTTTAGAGCACTACCTAAAATTCTTTCTTGCTCACTGAATCGGGCATACAAAACTTCACCATCAGGAGTCATACCAAGCATTCCTCTTGAGTGTCTCCTAATCAGTTGCAAATGCAGTTGGCTTTCAAGGTTCTGGATTCTCCGAGATATTGTTGCCTGACTAATATTTAGAATTTTTGCTAACGTACTAAAGCTTCCAACATTAATTAATTTAACAAATAAAAAAATATCATCATAATTCAATTGTACTCTCTCCAGATTAAAAAGTTAACTTATTTTATACTTTAATAGCCTAATTGATGAGCACTTATTTATTCTGTTGCACTTTTTTTGTCCGCAAAAAAATTGCTAAAATTATCAGTAAAATGCACAAAATCCAAACTGGTGTATTTCCAACTCTGGCAAATGGAGTTGCACCTTGATAACCTTGTACCATTCCGATTGCTGCACCAGCAGTGTAAGCTTCAATGCTTGATTCAACTTGTCCATCGCGATTGATGAATGCCGTATCACCAGTGTTACCATCTTGGAGGAAATATTTCTGATTTTCTAAAGCTCGTGCTTGTGAAAATTGAAAGAAATCATTTTTCATTGTGGTTTGACCGTACCATGATAGATCCGATTGATTCAGCATGATAGTTGCATCTTTGGCACCAAAGGCGACAAAATCATTAATCGTGTTTTCATAGCAAATATTAAACGCTATTTTCTGATCTTTAAATTGATATGGTAATTGAATAGCAATGCCTGAAGTATATTGCGTTATTTGCTCGGCTGCATCGCCCAATATCCAAGCTAGAGGCGTGTTTTTAAGTGGATTGTATTCGCCAAAGGGTACTAAGTTATGTTTAGTATAGACTGCTCGATTCCAATCACTGCTGACGACATCACCAGTATATTTATTTCCAGAGCTATCTTCTAGGTTTACACCAGCAATCAAAGTCGCGGATTTTGATTTGACAATTTGATTGAGTTGTTCAAGGTATCCGGGGGTTAAATAGCGATAAGTGGTACCAAACACCGCTTCAGGTAACACTAAAAGTTCAGCATCACTATTTTGTACCAATTGCTGCGATGCTTGTTCGAGGCTATCACGAGTTACAAAGGTGTAATTTTTGGTTGAGAAAACACTTGGTTGTAGAAGCGCAACTTTGATTGGTTTTCCTGTCGCGGCGGTATATTTTACCTGTGCCAGAAGCAGTGATAATCCGCTAAAAATTACCAATCCACTAATTAATTGAATTAACCCACGCTTATTCTGTTTACTCAGTGTATAGACTGCAAATCCACTGAGTGCAACAATCAGCCATGATACTCCATAAATGCCAAATAATGGAAAATAGCCACGAAACAGCAGGTTGTTTACTTGAGTATAGCCTAGAGCATACCATGAGCGCGGGAAGAAAGTACCACGGATCAGTTCAGTTAGCACCCATAAAGAGGGGAGAAGAAAAACCAAATTATAAAATCCTGAATGCACTTTTATCCGCGTATAGATGCTGCTGATAATGCCACAATATAATGCGCCATAGAGGCATAAAATCATGGTTAAAAAGTATGATATCAGGTAGCCACAACCTAACTGTAAGCGGAAATAATAACTAAACCATGAACCAATAAATGAGATGCCAGCACCGAGATAAAAAACATAACCATAGGCAAAACTATATTTAAAAAATTTATTTTCTAAACCTGAGAGGAAGATGGCTAAAATTATGAAAATTAGCCACGAGAACGCCATCGGTGGGAAGGTTAATCCGCTACCTAGTCCCAGTATAAATATTAGAGTTGCTTTGATGCTGATAGGCACTTTATTAAGAGGGAGATTATTTAGTTTGTACATAGTTGTAAGTCATCGTAATTTTCAAAGTGTAAAGTATAGCATTTTGATTTGGGCTTATCTGAATTATTTCTTATTATAATCAATCCTTTTATGTAAACTGATGCTGCCTGTCTTTGGGTGGTGATTTATATAGCCAATATTACGGGTTAGTTGTAGTGATATTTGTCAAAAATAAGATGATTGTATAGGGTATTTCAGGAGGTAATTAATAAATATGGTTTGTGTTGTCGGGATTCTACAACATTGTAAATAATTGTAATATCTGATTTTCTATAAAAAATTTAATGTTTATTTATTAGTTTGGAGTAATAAAATTTAACGTATGTTAGAATAGCTACTATTAATCCTTATCTATAGCTTATTGAAAGGTCATAATCATGAAACTAAGAAATATTCTTTTGCTATCAATTTGGGGTACAGCATTATTGTCTGCATGTTCAAGTGGAAGCTCTTCAAATAACTCAGTTACTCCTCCCAGTATCCAGTATTCACAGATGAATTACACTGGTAGTCTTCCGACAGGCGGTACTACTGGCTTAACTGGTATACGTCAGGTAGGGACTACAAGCAATGTCTATATTACAGGTAGTTATGTTGTCAATGGCTTGAGTAATGGAACTCTTTATGTCGGTCCTGTAACTGGTGGTGGTACATACTATACTTATAACTATCCATCCTCTGCTGGAGCTACTACTTCAGGTACCAATGTCTATAGCGCTGATAATGGTGTTAATAGCAATGTGCTTTTGACTGGTACTTATACCACAGCAGAATCTGGCGAGAGTCATGCATTTGGTTTCTATTATAATGGCCCAGTAAGTAGTACTCAACAAGCGAATAATTGGCAAACTTTGATATTCCCTGAGTCACAGGTTCCAGGAAATCTTCCGGTTGGAAATACCTATCCGCATAGCATCATGCATGGGATAATCGTCGGGAACTATCTATCGGGAACAACCGCTGGAAATGGATTTATCTATAATATAGCAACTAATTCTTACCAATCTGTTCAGCATCCAGCTGCTCGTTACACCACAATTTATGGTATTTGGTGGAATGGTGGTGAGAGTTATACTATAGCTGGTGGATATAGCGCTACAAATGAGAGTGGTCTTGGGGTCGGGTTTGTTGCTGATTATAACTCAACTACTAAATTGCTAACTAACTGGACTGAATATACCCATAATAATCAACCTGCGGCAATTACTCACTTTGAAGGTATTACGACTGATGGGGCAGGTGGTTATAATTTAGCTGCTGGTAGTGAAGCTGCTGGGGTTTCTTATGCTTCATTTGTACATGTTACCCGTAACTCAAGCGGTGGGTTCAATACTAGTGCTACATGGACGGATGCTTGGTATCCTAACTCTTCGACAACTACTGCAGATACAGTTTATCAAAACTACTTGTACGGAGTTTATATGGAGTCAGGTGTATCAGGATTAAATGGCTATGCCGCAGCTATTCCTGGTGGATATCCTGCAAATTAAATAAAAATATTTTTATTTCTGCATGGAAGTTTAGCTATCATTTGGTAAACTTCCATGTCTAGTTAATTTACGTAATTAAGAATAATATACGCTATCAAACTATCATTTTTGGGCATTATCTCTTAAGCTATAGATCGAGTAAGCTTCGCCACTTTACTTTCTACCAGTATTTTCCAATCTTCATCATCTAATCTAACTAAATAAGAGAGTAATTATGAATGATTACTATTCCATAATTGCTATCGACACACTCTTGATTGGTATATGATAATTACTTCCTGAAGCAATTGTAATTTTCTTTTATTCAGGAGACAACATGAAAGCTGTTAAAACTCTATCCATTTTTATGTCTGTGACAGCCTTATTAAGTGCTTGTAATAGTGGCGGCACAGGTAGTAGTGGGACTACTTCAAGTACTTATTCGGTTAGTAGTAAGTGGTCAACAGTTGGTGTACCAATACCTGCAACTCAATCGCTATCTGGATTATTATATGATAAATCTGTTGATGAGTTTTTTATGACACAATCAGATGACAGTGGTAAGGTTGTGGGTGTTTGTCATTTGCCCAGAAATGCAAGCAAGTCGCAAAATTGGAATTGTGATATTATGCTACCGAATGAGTACATTATCTATGCAAATAAATCGTTGATGGGTAATAATAGTGGGCAACTCTATTTATATGCATATAAAAAAGACATCGGAGTAGGTAGTCCAACGATACTTACTTACGACATTAAAAATGGTAATTCTGACTGGAGTGCTCAAGCGGTAACACAAGTTAATCCCATTACACCTCTGGATCATTGGCTGTTTCCATCTTCATCTACTTATTGGAATGGCTCATTAATAGGAATTTCATCATTGCCAAATGTATTAGATATGATTAATCTTGACAATGGTGTTCTTGAAGAAATGAGTAATTTCTACGCTCCTATCGCCGATAATCGTCAAACCATAATAGGTGATAATCTTTATTATTCAAATATAAAATATAGTAAGGCTGGTGATGCACAAGAATATATTTATACTAAAAATCTTATTTCTCAAGAATCAGCAACTCAGGTTGGTATGCAATTACCTGAGTGGGCTATTAATAGTCTTTCAGGTAGTAGCCAACAAGTCTATGTATGTACTGGTGGGAATATTTATGCAAATTCATTACTTGCAAGTACTAATAGTCAGTGGCGTGTATTACCACCGACGTCACAACTAAGCGTCAAATATTCTAATGCAGATTCAACTATTCTTGATTCAACAGGATGTTATGTTGTAATTGAAGCTAATAATACTCTTTATGCTTTGGCTTCAGTTTATGAGTCCGCAACTAGTGGCGCTAATTCTGGAAAAACCAAACGCTTACTCAAACTCAGTCTGTAGTTAAAATAAAAGCTGAAAAGCTGTACCAGTTTTGGTACAGCTTAATAATATTTTGAATATGGTTTATATTGTGCTAAAATCAAGAATTACGTTATTCTGATGATAGCAGCAAATTATGAACTATGATGATATTCTCCTCTTTGTTAAACTAGTCAATATTGGTACATTTAGTGGCTTAGCTAAGTCAATTAATGTTACGCAAAGTACAATTTCTAAAAAAATTCAGAAGCTAGAGCAACAGCTTAATTTGCAATTAATTCACCGTAATTCACGTACTTTAGAATTAACAGCAGATGGTGAGTTACTTTACGAGAACTTTCGTTATTATGAGGGTAGTTTAAAAGATTCTTTAAGTACTGTGATAAACAGGCAAAATAAAGTCGCAGGTATTTTGAAAGTATCGCTACCAAAAATCATCAATGATAAAATATTGCTGCCTCATTTTTATAAGTTTATGCAAAAATATCCCGAAGCTAAAATTATTATTTCATACAATGCCAATAGAGTTGATTTGTTAAAAGAAGGATTTAATCTTGCAATTAGTATGCAGCAACCAATTTCAGAAAATAATAAAATTAGATTACTAAAAAAATCTAAAATTAAACTATTTACCACGACCTCATATCAAGAATTATATGGTCTTCCACAAACGCCTTCAGATTTGCCAAAACATAATCTAGTTGCAGCAGCGCTAAATGGAGAACCTCTTAATGATTTAGTTGTAACTAATATTAATAGTGAATCTGATGAATTAGTACGCCTTAATCCTTCTTTGTATGTAAGTAACGCAATTTATAATGTTGATTTAACTACATCAGGACATTTTATTGCTTCTTCTGCGGAGATATTAGTACACAACGAACTCTTAGAAGAAAGTTTAATACCTGTTTTACCTGATTATTGCTTTGGAAGTGTAAATTTTTATTTATTAAGAAGTAATGAAATCCATACCAAGTTGGAACAAGTATTTGTAGATTTTATTGTTGAGTGTTTTGATCAAATTCCTTCCAACTTTAATTGATTAAATCCTGATAAGTGTAAAAGTTGCCATGCAGTGTAAAAGGAATATGGCACGGTAAATTAATTCTAGCGATTTCAACAAAGGACTTAGCATCAAGCAATAACAACAGGCTAATCTGGCGCGCGCTATCAAAAACATTGGTCATAAGTATTCCATCATCTTCATTTTCACTTTCTGGATTTTTGACAAAAATAGGTTCCGATGGATACAAATTAGGCTGATGCCAAGTTAGCTTGCCCTGTGGATTTTGTAAGTCTATTTTTATTAATCCATTTAGAAAGTCATTCGGTCTCGATTCATCACGATAAGTAGCAAAAATATAACGGTATTCATGATTTTGAAATTCAGGATTAATAAATGGGAATTCAATTGTATTCTGACTAATTATTTCATATTGAGCATTATTATTTTGAGTGTTGAGAGTATAGCGTCTTACTTCAGTAGTTAAGTCCAGATGATTATTAGTGATTTCTTTAAAATAAAAATTATTATACGGATTTTCTTCTTTATGATAGGCAATCAGGTCAATGATAATTTCCCCAGCTGCTGTTTCATAGCTATTAATTCCATGTAAAAATAACATTGGCTCAACTGGCAACACTATTAGCTTGCCTGAGTGACGATCTATAACTATAAACTCACATTGATGATTTTTGTTGTATTTTAATGCTTGATTAAACGGCTTGCTAAGTAAGCTTGTTGCTGTAGTCTGGAGTGGTCCATTATAAACAATAACATAATTGCTGGTAACGAAAAAGCTGTGCATATAAAATAAGTATGTTCTGCTAAACTCAGCAACTAACTCCCGCGTCGCTTGCGGAGTTTGAATATTAGTTTTATATATCTGATATTTGATTTTATTAGGTTTTATATCAATAAGAATATTAAATAACTCTTGGGTCTTATTATCCAATACTGGGTGTGCAGTCGTCATTTGACCATTCAGATTATCCGTATAGATAATTTGTTTGAGTGTGTCTAGTGTTGATGGGTTAAACGCGATCTGATTATTAACTTCTGTCATGGCAATAAAAGTATTATTCATTTTGCTAACATTTACATTGCAACTGGGATTTAGGGTAGTTTTCCCTGCCATCGTAGCAAATATGTTTTTTAATCTCTCTAGTAACTTGAGTGGTGCCTTAGTGGCAAACTCATCGCATTGCATTTTTCCATTTATATGTGCTTGATATTGTTCTGATTTAATGAATACATTGGAGAATGTGATATTGCCGTTACTGTAGTCAAATTTATAAAGCATCGCTAGACCATCAAACCAATGATTAACTTTGGTTTTGCCGATGGTAAATTGTGCTGGTCCAACTTTGATTAATGACCCGTTTAGCCACGTAGGAATATTATTTTCTGAGTTGGATAATTTGATGTGGTTATGTTCTTGGCTTAGGCTATTAAATCCAGCAGCAAAGTTATAACGGGCTTGGCTCATCGCAAATTCCTTTAGTAAGTTTTCATGATTTTAGCACATCAATTGATTGGCGGTAATTGATTAATATGAATTAGGCTTATTATAATTGGAACAGATGCAAAGATTGAGAGTATCGTAGAGTGATTTTACAGAATTGAAGTAGAGTAATACAAAGATAGCAATGCAGCTACCTTTGTATTACTGAAAGATGATTATTCGTCAGTTACACAACCTAGGCTAGCAGATTGTACATTTTTAATGAATTTGTACAAAGTTCCGCGGGTTGAACGGTAAGCTGGCGCTTGCCATACGCTACGGCGACTTGCCCATTCAGTATCGCTAATTTCAGCATCAATTGTATTTTTCTCTGCATCAATCACGATGATATCACCATCTTTTAGTAGGGCAATATTGCCACCAACTTGTGCTTCAGGCGTGATATGTCCGATAATGAAGCCATGCGAACCACCCGAGAAACGTCCATCGGTAATTAAAGCAACATCTTTACCCAAACCAGCACCCATGATTGCTGAGGTTGGTTTTAGCATTTCTGGCATACCAGGGCCACCTTTAGGACCTTGGAAACGAATTACCAATACATCTCCTTTTTGAATTTGTTTTTTCTCCAAAGCGTGAATCATTTCTTCTTCAGTATCAAAGCAACGTGCTGGACCTTTGAAATAAGTTCCTTCTTTACCCGTGATTTTAGCTACTGAGCCTTCAGTTGCTAAATTACCAAATAATATCTGAATATGTCCATCAGCTTTGATTGGTTTATCAAATGGTTGTACCAAATCTTGACCTGCTGGTAAGCTTGGTAACGTAGCCAAATTTTCAGCCAAAGTTTTACCTGTTACGGTTAGGCAGTCACCATGAATCATACCTCGTTCTAAAAGTAATTTAAGCACTGCAGGCGTACCACCTAGAGCGTGTAAATCATCCATCACGTATTTACCACTTGGTTTGAAATCAGCTAACATTGGAGTTTTGTCACTGATTTTTTGGATGTCTGCTAGCGTAAAGTCAACTCCAGCAGTACGAGCCATCGCAATTAGATGCAATACTGCATTGGTTGAACCACCCAAAACTGTTACTAAAGTAAAGGCATTTTCAAAAGATTTTTTAGTTAGGATATCGCTTGGTTTGATATCTTTTTCTAGTAGATTTTTTAGAGCAGTACCTGCATGGTAACATTCTGCTAATTTAGCTGGATGGGTTGCTGCAATTGATGAACTATACGGTAATGACATTCCTAATGCTTCAATCGCACATGCCATTGTATTAGCAGTATACATTCCGCCACAAGCACCAGCACCCGGACAAGCGTGACGGACAATTCCCTGACGCTCTTCTTCGCTGATTTTACCTGTTAAGTATTCACCATAAGCTTGGAATGCTGACACGATGTCTAAGATTTTGCCATGATATTCACCTGCTTTGATCGTACCACCATAAATCATGATACTTGGACGATTCAGGCGTGACATAGCCATCACACAACCAGGCATATTTTTATCACAGCCAGGTAGGGTAATTAGGCCGTCATACCATTGCGCGCCCATAATGGTTTCAATTGAATCAGCGATTACTTCACGTGATTGTAATGAAAAGCGCATACCATTGGTACCCATCGAGATACCATCGCTTACGCCGACTGTATTAAAACGCATACCAACTAAACCAGCTTCAACTACACCTTTTTTAACTTCTTCTGCCAAAGTTAGTAAATGCATATTGCATGGGTTACCTTCGTACCATACGCTACCAATCCCAATTTGGGCTTTAGCCATATCGGTTTCTTTTAAGCCTGTTGCATAAAGCATTGCTTGTGATGCGCCTTGCGAAATATCCTGCGTGATGATTCCGCTGTATTTGTTTAGTTTTTGTGTCATAGTGTGTTCCTATACTAATAAATTATTAATTAAAACCGTTATAAGCTTCGGCAAAAGCTTCAATTGAGGCTTGGATAATATCAGGAGATGTTCCACTACCAATTGAATTATGGCTATCCTGTTGCAATTTCATTTCCACATAAACGTTGGCATCGGTTCCTTGTCCACGGATTTCTACTTTGTAATCGGTAAGTTTAAACTCTAACGTATCACGACAAGCGTGGGTAAGTGCCTTAATTACAGCATCAACGGGACCTGTACCATCTGCATTGCCAACATATTCTTGTCCTGAGATACTTACTCGAACATTAGCATTGGCTTTTTTATCTTTGGCGGTATCAACGAAGAAATCCAGCACCGAGAAGACATCGCTGCGTGTATGTTTTGGTGACTCAAGTACACTTTGGATACTATCTTGGAAATCCGAAATAGTAATAGTTTTACCTTTTTGCACCATTTTTGCCAATGAAATTTGAATCTTATCTAGGTAATCGTCACCATAAGTTGCTGAGAATAAATTTTGTAATTCACGAATAATTTCGGCTTTAGTTGGTTCTTTGGTGAAGAGCACATCGCTTTTCTCAACGAAAACCATGCTCTTACCCGCAAAGAAGCCATTTTGATATAAGCTAAAAAATTCTTTAGTTTGTGGGTAAATAGTTGGTGGCTTAATCGCCGCTTTTAGCACTACCTGTGGATCTTTTAGACCATCACCAGTTAAGATACACATTACTTTTTTGTGTGCATCAATTTTGCCTTGGTCGATTAATTTTTGTAAACCAGCGATAGTAGCCGCTGCAGAACTTTCAGCAAAAATACCTTCTTCTTTAGCCATGCGATGTTGTGCTGCCAAGATTTCATTGTCGGTAACCGCTACTGCATAACCATTGGTATTATTGATTGCTTCCAATGCTTTTAAACCATCAATTGGGTTAGCTACTGCGATTGCTGAGGCAAGGGTATTAATGCTTGGTAAAATTTCGATAACATCGCTCTTTGCTTCAAAGCTATTAACCACCGCTTGCGCGCCAGTTGCCTGTACGCCGATAATACGCGGTAAACGGTCAATTAAACCTAAACGATAGTAATCCATGAATCCTTTGTAATAACCACCGATATTAGTTCCACAACCAATTGGTACAACTAAATAATCAGGAACTTGAAATAACATTTGGTCAATTGCTTCAAAGGCTGCGGTTTTTGCACCTTCCAGACGGAATGCATAATCACCAGCTAAATAGAAACCCATTTCAACCGCAATTTTATAGGCTAAATCAGCGGCGTCATTATAAGTACCTTTGACTTGAACAATATGCCCGCCAAAAGCCAGTACCTGAGATAGTTTGCCAGGAGGTACACCTTCTGGAACTAGGATAAAGCAAGGTAAATCAGCTGCGGCAGCATAGCAAGCGCATGAAGCAGCCATGTTTCCAGTTGATGCTAAGATGATAGCTTTAGCACCTTTTTCACGCGCAACTGATACTTCAACTGCGGTACCGCGATCTTTAAATGAACCCGTTGGGTTTTTACCTTCAACTTTGAGATATAATTCAACGCCCATATTGCGCCCTAAACGACGGCTTTTAATTAATGGAGTTGCAGCTTCACGTAGGGTAATAAATTCTGCCTGTTTGGTAATTGGCAGTAGTGGTAAATATTTTAAGAGGCTCGGTGGTGAAGAACGGAAATAATCCAGATTCATTTTACTTTTGATTGAATCCAGATCCATTACTACTTCCCAAGGAGTAGTTTCACCAGTAAAAACCAGATTATCAGGGTTAACAATTTTTTTAGTTACAAAGTCGCGTAGATGGTACATAGTGTTGGTATTCTCATAGATAATATACTCTTCGTCTTTGAAACTTGGACTTTGTCGGATTTCAAAAAAGACTCCTTATGTAGCTCTAACTACACCACGTCGTCTTTTTTTATCAATCCTTCGCGCCCAAGATTCAAATACTGTGAGTATAGATTTAATTAACCCATGATTATACCTTGATTTATCAGTGTTTTAGCATAAATTTGCGGGATTTTGAGATAGTTTTATTGCAAGTGCTTTCCTGATGACTCTTGATAGTTGCTATCTGCTTAGATGCAAAAATCCAGAATACTATACAAGAAGTAGCATTCTGGAGGATTAAAGTTTAATGAATTTGAGCTAAATTAATTAGGCCATAAATAGCAATACTCCTGATTATTGGTTAAATTCCGACCGTTAATAACTACATAGCCATTTGGTCCACTTGAACTTACACCACAATTGGTATGTACCCAGTGAATGCCTAGACCTCCGCTGGTATAGAGTTCTCCGCACAATTGCACTGTTTGACCAACTTGCAAACTTTGCGCTAATGACGAGGGCACTGAACTACCATTAGTTTGATCATAGTCATTGGCAAACACGTTGTCGATTGCAACATCGTATTCACTACCGCCACTATTAACCTGAATATGAGTATGCGATAATTCAACGCCTTGTTGTGATGCACCAGCTTTAAAATAAGGTGCAACATCGATAGTGCCTTGCAGGTAGTCACCATTGCAGCTTGCAGCTTCATCAGCGAAGACGAACGATGAACTTGTCGCCAATATGATTAATATAAGCTTTTTCATCAACTAATCCTTACTTTGGTACAGTAACAAATTTGGAATAGTTGTTTTTAATATACGCGCCATTGCTAGTGGTATACTGATCCATAATCGGATTGCTCGCTGCGGTATAGAGTGGGTTACCATTACTATCTTTTTGAACTACACCATTAACAACTACTGGAGTTTTATCCAAGCTTGGCAATTGCTCAATGTCAATTTGATCAAAGATATTAAAGACATCGGCGTCAGGGACGTAGAATATTCCATCTTGCATAGTATAACCATTGGTAATACTATCTGCGCCATTAGGAGTGAAGTTAGTTCCCCATGGATTACGGAGTTTAAATTTACCATTGCTATGTCCCAAAATTGCATAAGCGTGGGTACCAACTATTCCCGGCGGTAAATCAACTGCACCTTGCTCGGTTGCTCCATTAAGCTCTTTGGTATCAACTGGTGTACCAAGAACCATGACGCGTCCTTGTGCTAACAGCGGATCAATCAGACTAACCATATTTGCCGGAGTAACTTTGGCACCTAAGGTTATATTGGCAGAATCTGGATTGTCGGCATAAGTATTAACTAAGGTGTAATCAGTGCTGCTGGCATTATATGAATTAGTAAACTCATAGACTTCATGTCCAGTTAAAAATTTAAATGCCGAGTAATACTGTCCAATCGGTAATTGTGAAGCTGTCATACCATCATAGAAGGTTGCTAGACTATAAATGCTTCCTGGTGTAGCTGGCGTAGTGCCAAAATAAATAAAGCTATATTCAGGACTCATCAATACATCACCAAAAGCTTTTTCCATATAGCTTAACCATTGTCCGCTACCTGCAGAATACGCACCTGTTGCTACTTCGAGATCAGTAACAGGAGTTACCGAAATTTGTTGCGCAACTGAATGTACATCAGTATAGTCAATGCTATAACCACCATCATTATTCTGATGGAATAGGTTGGCAACACTTTGCGCTCCACGCTGGTAAATTAATCCGCTGAGTGTTGAAAGAAAATAGCAATCCCCAACCGCGCCTTGATGAATATTGAGTAGATTAATATCCTGTGCTGTACCTAGCTGATTGCCTGTATTGACAATCGTTTCTAAGGTGCCAGGATTGAAGCTCCAAGTATAATCTTGTTGAGCTAAACGATAACCACCAAAAAAGCGATGTGATACCATGGCTAGATTGTTGAGTGTATTACTCAAGGTGATTTGACCTAGTGTGCTTGTACCATCACTGCCAGAGCTGGAATCGGTTACATCGCCAATGAACAATGCGGCAAAAAGCGCTTCATTGTATTGTGCCTGAGTTGGTGTTTGATTAATAGTTACATGTGGTACTTGTTTGGCAGCATTAATTGCTTGTTGATAGCCACTTAGTTGAAGATTTTTTAGAGTTAGCAGCGCACTCGGGTTTTTACCAGTAATGATTGCTACCGCATCTTGCAGTGAAATAGTTGATTTAGCACTATCAGTTGCCAATGCAGTAAAAATTGCTTTCAAATCATCGGTACTGACTTGAGGTAATACATTATTGCTTGCTGCATTATTGCCGCCGCTGCTGTTTGTTGCTTGTTGTGTCGCACCATTATTTGCGCTACCACTATTACAAGCTGCTAAAGTAAGGCTAGTACCAGATATGATTAATACAGTTAAAAGATTATTAAGTTTTTTCATGATTTATATCCTGTTTTTTTAAAAAGTAAGATTTAAAAATATTGTTTCATGTCAATGTTGCAGAATAACAATTAGTACATATTCTGCAACATTAAATTTAATTAAACTGCAAAATAAGGTCCATTACCGCCGGAAGTACTTGCGCCACTAAATGCGCTAAATACTGTCCGCCCATAGAAGAACGGTAAGCCCCAGATAAAGAAGTTTTGACCGCCAGTTGCCCCTGCATTAGGTATCACTACGCTATTTGGATTAGCAGTGATAAAGTTATCAAAATTAATAATATTAAAATTGAAGTTCACTCCAGAACTACTATTTAGACTGGCTAATTGAGTCGTGATAGTTGTCGTAGTGCTTGGGCAATAAAAACTGGTATTATCACTACAGGTAGTTAATGCTGGATTGTTACTTGGATTATCAAAGAACAACTCAGTTGAACCAGTGTCAAAAATGGAGTCATAGCTTCCGCCATCATAGGTAGTTGTGAAGCTACCATCCTGCTCAGTACCATTACTGGTAAATACATTCTGTGCAGTTAACTGGTTATTGCTTTGTGTCCCAATTCCGAACGTTAGAGTTCCACTAAGCGAGGTTGCACCTGTACTTGATACTTGTGGTAATGCTACGATCACACCATTGTTATCCGTACTGAATTTGTACACTGGACTTACTACCTGTTGAGCTGTGGTAATTGAGCTATTTAGTGTACAGCTACTGCCGCTACATGAGTAATAATTACCTTGATCATAAGGCAGCGGATTGACACCAATAATTCCATTTGCTCCACCTAAGTCATTATAGGCACCTTCATTGCTACAGTCACTTGGCACACTTGGAATAGTGCTATCATTAATGATCTGGATTGGAACATTATTAGCTATTTCTCCCGCCATTTTGACGTTTGCCAACGCGATTGAGCCCCAGTCATAGCCACTACCAAATAAGGTACATTCTGCTGTGGTTTGTCCATTGATTGTTTGCGGAGTAAGATTTAGACTGCTGTTTAATTTATTAGCAAAAAGCCGCAAACCCATTGACCCGGTATCCAAGATAATGTGATCAATAGTTTGGCAGTTGGTTGGGCTACTAGTACTACAAACAGTTACACTGACAAAAGGTGTATTATCTGGTGATTGTCCAGTTGGACCTGCGTCAATTACAATTGGCACAACATTGCTTGCTGCGCTAGCTTGTGAACCTGAACCTGAACCTGAACCTGATGCTGGTGGAGTTGCATTGCTAGTACTATTAGCAGACGTTCCACCACTATTACATGCACTAAGCGTTACACTGGTTGCGATAATTGCGAATGATAGATATTTTTTCATGTTATGCACCTTATTTCAAAGAGTTTATCGTTACGTTAGCTGGAGCTAGAGATGGAATTATGGCTTTTCCTTCGTAATGTCCCATCCAACCACTGGTTGATGAAACAAAATCACTGGTACTTACTCTACGCATAGTTAGTGATTTATAGCTAGGTTGGCTAGTTTGATAAATTGTGAAATATTTGCCGAATAATTGGCTTTGATTAGGTACTTTAGGGCCATGCCACGCAACGCCAAACACATTACCGTTATTGCTAAACTGTTTGATAACAATACCAGTTTGCGTAATCAAAGTATTGGTTTGGTAATTAGCGCCGTTGGTAGTTACCTGATCCAGAGATTGTTGATCCTGAGTCGCAGGAGCCGAAGCTTTAAGCACGATTGCATCATTCATTATTGATGATGTATTTTCACCTAAAGTAGCCCATGCGCTGAGTGGCGCAGAGATACTTGCGATTAATAAGATGGTTTTTAAATTGTTTTTCATTTTTGATACCTTCAACAAACTAAGCCCAGTAGTTCGCTTTGCAATAGATAATGCAGCAGCTTGATTACTTTTATGGTCAAAGTAAAATTATTAATTAATTACTCAGTAACAGATTGTTATACAGATTTAAACTAAGTGATTTTTACCCAGAATACTTAATTTAAACTAAAGTTTGGGCTTAGACAAATGGAAGGTATGAAGACTCAATTTCAGCATTAAAGTGCCGAAAATTATGAATTTTTAGAAGCCGTTGTAGTCTGTAGACTAACAAATAAAGAGGTTTACTCATTGCTGCGAGGATGTGAATAGGATTAAAGTAATTTATTAAACGGCTAAGATATTCATCCAATGCAATTAATTCTGCATCATAATCATGAGAGATGATGTTAACCAGTAGCATAAATTGATAGACAATGTAAACAGCAACAAGGCATAAGATAGTATAGAATTCATTGATGAGATCAAGACTGCCATCAAGCATGGCCTTGCCATCACAAAACCAGCTTGCGTCGGTGAGCATGTCGCTGCATGCATCACTGGAAAAGAGCAGCAGCATGAGTAACTGTCCGATAATTAGTAACCGAATCAAAAGGTGTACCCACTCTGATTTATGTGGGGCGTGTTGTTGCGTAGTTAGCATTTTGTGCACCAAGCCTAATATTGATTATATATAGCCAATCTATATAAATTAATGTAATTGGATATATATAAGAATATTAGTTTAAAGATGTATATGATCTTTAAGATATTAGTTGCACAGGTAATGGCAAACAAAATGTAAGGCACCAAAGGTGCTGCAGGCTATAGGTATGCTAGTTGGGAGTGCATGTAGTGCTATAACCAAGATCCGCACATATACTGTTTTTAAGGTATATGTTCACATTGACAATCAAAGACTATCAATGAATTGAAGCTGCGTATGAGTATCTTCAATTAGTGAATTTGAGATATTATCATAATAAAATAAATTTGTGCAAATTTTTTTACGCTGTTAGGCTAAATGCTCAAAATTTGGATAAATTTATGCGCGATATAAAATATTTTTGTCAGGGTTTTTCGAGGATTTACAATGCTTTTGCTAAGATAGTGATTACGTCGCAATAAAAATATAAAGATAATACTTGACAAATTATGGTGCAGTGCACAATAATAGCGTCCTAGAACACGGATTTAACTAATTTTAGTTTATATCCACTAAATTTTTATTCGGGAGAATACAATGAAATCAACTCAAATTACTGCGATGAACGCACAATGCACTAAAATGATCGATACTTGCATGACTTTAACTAACGCGGTTATCGAAGGTTACAAACAAGCTATGTTCGTTCAATGCGAAGCTGCTCGTACTTTCATGCAACAATCTGCAACTACTATGAAAAACTTAATGTCTGTTACTTCTGCTAAAGATGTAGCTGAACAAGTTAAAGCTTTTGCTGTTAGTTCAGTAGAGTCAGGCGTGGCTAAAACTCAAGAACTTCGTGGTGTTGTTAGCAACTCACAAGCAGTATTCAATACTGCTGCTTCTGAAACAATCAAAGATGCTCAAGAATCAATGGTTAAATCAGTAGATCAAATGGCTTCAGTTAGCCCGGCTTTATCTAAAGTAGCTAGTGAGTCTTTACAAAATATAATTACAACTTCTAATCAAGCTGCTGATACTGTATCTAAAGTATCTGCACAAGTTGCTGAAGTTGCAAATAAAAACTTTGAAGCTGCTACTCAAGCAACTATCAATACAGTAAAGAAAGCAACAACTGCTGCTAAATAATTTTGGCTGCAAGTTACTTGCTTTTTAAAAAAGCCGCCAGCTAGTCACTGGCGGTTTTTTCATGTCTAATCTAGATCATTTTCTTTTATTGTGGCGGATTCCAATCGGCAAATGCACTCCACGCAGTATCGCTAATTTTAGCTGGGAAGGTCTGGTTACACTGTTTGTATAAATCAGATTCAAAATCTTGTGAATAATAATGTACAGCACAGGCGATGTCATTGAACGCATCAATTCTCCATGCATACATAGTTGTACCTAAATAGCGTGGATCTTTGGCTGGTGTGTTTTGGCTAATCGCATTTAACGCGTTAGTTATAAATTGTTGCATTGGTGTAGTATTTTTAAAAGCAACGCAATTTTTAGGGGCTAGGAAATCTGTTATAATTTTATTGGTTGAAGTTGCGGTACATGATTCATTATCACATAAAAAATTAGCTAAAGCAACATTATCAATTGAACCAGAATTAATTGCTGGACTCTCAGAGCAATTATCAATATCAGTGCTGGTAGTCGGATTATTAACTGTAGTTTTACTTGACTGCAAGTCATATTGCTGTACACTATCCCAAATCGTGTCGGTAGAGCTGCTTGGTGCAACAAACATCACTGGTGGACGACTTTCAATTGCAAAATAATCCTTCACTTCTTTATTGGTGTCTGTCGTGTATTGATCTATACCAACAGGTCCATAGCTACCCTCTGGAATTGATTCCTGATCATATAGCGGATCTAATTCAACTATGTTTTGCTGCGCAGGAATTGAAACATTCACTGAACCATTAATATGAACCCCTTGGTTATAAATAGTTTGTACGGTTGTTGGTGCATCAAAGACAAATAAATGATTACCTGCTGCGTTTAGTTGCATTGCTAATTCACCGAAAAAGGCTAATTCAACATCACTGGAAACCTGACTTAAGGCTTTTTCATTATCAATCGCAACTCCGATGGTATTATGATCCTGATTGATAATATTCGCAATATTATCAGCAATCTGCATTACAGTGCTAATACTATTTGGAGCTAAAGCGCTATTCAAATCATCGCTATATTCAAATAGCGGCACTACGTTTAAACCTAAGCTTTTATAATAAGAAGTTGCATCACCACCATTGACACATGGGCCTAAGGGAGTCGTTACACCATTATCTTTAAAGAATGATTGTTTAATCTGTGGCTGTGCCATATAGTCAATGACACTGTTAGCTGGTGAATTGCAATTGTTAGTATTATTTGATAATGGATTAACGATATTCGAATTACTTCCATCTGGTGTAATATAACCGATTGCTGGAAAAACATATTTTAATTTAGCATTAGGGTAGTTTTGCATATCTACTTTTAGTGATGGTGCCTGATTTTGTGAACCATAATATACATCGGTAGCTACACTATAGTTAATTATCCCATTTCCTGGCGCTAAGGCTGTAGCAGAGGTTGCTTGAGTATTACGTGCTGCGCGTGTTGCCAAAGATGATTGTGCTACTGATGTGTTAGTGTTACTGCTTGTTACTTGATTGCTGGCTGCTTGGCTACTTCCGCTATTACAGGCAGTTAATCCTAAAGAAGCAGTTAAGAATAACGATAAATAAGCTGAGTTACGCATGGATAAATTCCTAAAGTTTTTACAGAGCGAATTGTAAAACTTATCCAAAACTATTACTACCGCGTTTTTGCATGGGTATTTATATTTAACTAGCGAAGTTATTTAATGATTATTCTATGCGTAAGCGTTGAGTTATTATTTCATATGTTATAACTCAATTCTCAAGCTCGGAGTGTAGAGTTGTTGTAAATAATTAGTTGAGTAAACTAATGTTGTATATGCTATAATTTGGCATATTTTGTGAAGGTTAAATGATGGATGAGTTAATAAAATGGCTAATGCACAATTTAAGCGGTTCACAATCGAAGTTCTCTAAGTTGGTGCAGAATTGGTTATGGATTCTGTTAGGCTTAGTGGTATTTATTGTCATTGTTTAATTATTGGAGCTTAATATGAGCGATTTAAATTTACAACCAGAAACTAATGAAACTCCGGCTAAGAAAAAATGCTGTGGGAAAATTAAGGGTTTTTTTACTAAAGAAGCAAAAGAAGGTCAACGTGTGTTGAACTGGAAATTTGGGGTTTTAGTTGCCGTAGTAATACTTGTTGTTTGGATTATCTAATCTCGTAGCAATATGGTAAACTAGTATGGGGAGCTTAGCAATAAGCTCCTTAATTTATTTGGGGCGATAATGAAATTTCTTTTATGGCTGTATTTAGCTAATATTTCTAACCGAATTCGCTGGGTCGGTTCAACTGTTTTCCGCTTTGGTTTGTTAAGTCTGGCAATTGAATATTTGCTCCTATCTCCACATATTCGACCAGTGTATTTCGAGCATGTTATGCATTTTGTCCACCTTACGTGGTTGGTATTGATTGTGGCGTGGCTGGCAATTTTATTCCCAAGTGAAAGATTTGTCTTGAATGTTATGGCGATTGCTCGCCGTGATAGGTTTTTGCGTGATAGTTTAGTTGCTAGAATTTTACGTTTGGTAAAATATATTGTTAAGCATGATTTACTTAAACTTAAATATACCAAAAGTTTATACCAGAGAATTGTTACTCCAAAACGCATAAAATTACTTTATATTGGGCTGTATATTTATGATCTATATAAAGGCTATCAGCGTGTACTGGGTGACATGGTCTATTTGATTGCAGCATATTTTAGTTTTGTCTGTGCGTCATGGATCTATGTGTATTTAACCGGTGCACAACTCTATTACTATTCTACAATTGACAGTAGTTTTGACTGGGGGCTGGCGATTGTTGGTTTTCTAATGTTTAAAGTATTGTTTTTGCCTGATTTTGGTACAATCAAAGATGCCATAATTCGAATAGTGATTAAAGCTATATTGCATAAAACAGGTATGGTTAAATTAGGATATAACTTAGAAGATAAACTAAACAAATATGAGAAAAATGTGAAAGGATAAAGTAAATGTCTAAACTACTGTGTTTCTTTTTAGTTGCAACTGGATTTAGTTTAATCTTGCATTTTATCCTCGGTGGTGATAGCAGTCTTAGTTATCAGAATATTCAAATCAAATTTACTCTTGTCGACGTAATAATTGCAGGTTTAATGCTGAGTAATTTACTGGTGCTGGCGCTGCTGCTTCGTAAGAAGTCTTGATTTTTAAGAGATTATTTGTGCATCCCACTCAAATTTTAATAAATTCCCAGCAGTTGATTGGTAATTTAAATGCAATCAAGCAACATGTCGGAGCTAAGGTTAAGCTCTGCTTACCTGTGAAAGCAAATGCATACGGTCATGGTTTATCGGGAATTTCCAAATTAGTCGAGCCGTATGTCGATTATCTGGCTGTGTCATGTCTTGACGAAGGCAGTTTGCTGCGTGATATTGGGATAAAGAAGCCAATTTTAGTTTTTGGTGCTTTTGATGAAGAGCAAATTGCCGGACTAATCAACCATGATCTTGAGGTCACTATTTCATCGCAATATAAAGCACAACTTTTGATCAAATTTTGTGAAATGTATCGAGTAATATGCAAAGTGCATATCAAAGTTGATAGTGGAATGAATCGTGTTGGGGTGCGAAGTAGTAGTGCTGCGGCGTTAATCGATTATGTGTTTGCACATCCATGCTTGGATTTGTGTGGTGTTTATTCTCATTTGGCGGCTAGTGATGAAGTTGATAATCAGCTGACTCTGGTGCAAATTGAACAGTTTAGAGTTCTCGCTCAATATGTTAAAGAAAAGAAGCCGGATGTTATTTGTCATTTGGCAAACTCAGGTGGTGTGGCGTACTTTGCAGAGAGTTATTTTGACATGGTGCGTCCGGGTTTACTTAGTTATGGTTATTTTCCTGCTCATCCGATTAATACATCACCTCTATCATCAATTCAACCTTGCTTCAGTCTGATTACTCGGGTTAGCTATTTTAAAGTAGTGTATGCTAACTCTGGAATTAGTTACAACCATCGCTATAAAACAACTTGTGATACCCGTGTAGTAACTTTGCCAATTGGTTATGGTGATGGTTATCGTCGTGGTCTATCAAACTTGGGGGAAGTAATTATTCGTGGGCATAAATATATCATTTCTGGTACGATTTGCATGGATATGTTAATGGTAGATATTGGTGCGAGCGGTGAAGCATATGTAGGTGATGAAGCCGTTTTAATCGGTAGCCCTGGAGAGTTGGAAATTACGCTTGCTTCAATCGCAGAAAAATTAAACACCATAGTTTATGAGGTGTTAGTCGGATTTAATGAGCGAATTCCACGGGTTTATTATTGAACGCTATGTGTTAGATGAAGGGCATATCAATGTATCAACAAAATTATCAGTTATCAATTCGCGATATTAATTACGCTAATCATATGGATCATCTTGCGTTATTGAATTATTTACATGAAACACGAGTGCGATTTTTGCGTGAGCATGGTTATAGTGAATTGGATGTTGATGGTAAAGGTAGTGGTTTGGTAGTTGCAGATTTACAGTGCAGTTATCGTCGTGAATGTTTTTATGGTGACATAATTCGGGTCAGCCTGGCATTAAAAGTAGTTAGTCCGACTAGGTTAATTCTACTTTACTCTATTTACAAAGATGATGGTGCATTGGTTGCTAATGCGGAGATTCGGGTGGCTTTTCTTAACGCAGAGCGCAAAATTATTGCGATTCCAGATTACTTGGTAAGCTTAGCTGCTAACGTCTGAGATGCTAATTCTTTCGGTAAGCTTTAGCCTTAGATTTTATCAGGGCACTAATTAGCCAATTTGAAAATAGCAAAATATGCTAAAATCGCTAGCAATAAAAGTTTTTAATCAAAAGAAGGGTGCATGGTATGGCCAATTATAGTTTAATGGCTAACGCGGTTCGAATGTTGGCAGTTGATAGTGTTGAAAAATCTAAGTCTGGACATCCGGGAGCTCCGATGGGAATGGCTGAAATGGGTACGGTTTTATGGCGGGATCAAATGCGCCATAATCCACTTAACCCAAACTGGTTGAATCGGGATCGTTTTGTCTTGAGTAATGGTCATGCCTCAATGTTACAGTATGCGCTGTTACATCTAACTGGTTATGATTTAGGTATTGATGATTTAAAAAATTTCAGACAGTTTCATTCGCGTACTCCGGGACATCCTGAATATGGTTATACTAAAGGTGTGGAAACTACTACTGGTCCGTTAGGGCAGGGAATTACTAATGCCGTTGGTATGGCTTTAGCTGAGAAGCTTCTTGCTGAAGAGTTTAACCGTGACGGTTATCCAATTGTTGATCATCATACTTATGTTTTTGCTGGCGATGGTTGCCTAATGGAAGGTATTTCGCATGAAGCATGTGCTTTAGCTGGGACGTGGGGCTTGGGTAAGCTGATTGTGTTTTATGATGATAATGGTATTTCAATTGATGGTGAAGTTGAAGGCTGGTTTAATGAAGATGTTAGACGCCGTTTCGAAAGCTATAATTGGCACGTTATTTCACCTGTGGATGGTGATAGTGTTGATCAGTTGACTAAAGCAATCAAAAAAGCTAAAGTAGTTCATAATAAGCCAACACTGATTATCTGTCGAACCATAATTGGTAAAGGTTCACCAAATAAAGCAGGTAAAGAAGAATGCCATGGTGCTCCGCTTGGTGCAGCAGAGGCTGAATTAGTGCGTAAAGAGTTGAAATGGCCTTATGCTCCATTTGAGATTCCGGCTGAAGTTTATGCTGATTTTGATTGTAAAGCAACTGGTATGAGGGCAGAAAATAATTGGAATCAGTTATTTATGGAGTACCAATCACGTCACCCAGATTTAGCCACTGAACTATTGCGTCGCTATGAACATGAATTGCCTGCCAATTGGGCGCAAATTGTTGAAAATGGATTACACCTAGCTAATCAAAAACAGGAAACCATCGCTAGTCGTAAGGCTTCGCAAAACTCGATAGAATATTTTGCTGAGTTTTTACCTGAGTTTATTGGTGGTTCTGCAGATTTAACTGGCTCAAATTTAACCAAATGGAGTAAGGCAATTAGCTTGAATGAACATAACCATTTTACGGGTAACTATATTTCCTATGGTGTTCGTGAGTTTGGTATGTCAGCGATTATGAGTGGTATGTATTTACATGGCGGTCTTCGTCCATTTGGTGGTACATTTTTGATGTTCTCAGAATATGCGCGCAATGCACTGCGCATGGCAAGCTTGATGAAAATTGCACCAATTTTTGTCTATACTCATGATTCAATTGGTTTGGGTGAAGATGGTCCTACTCATCAGCCAGTTGAGCAATTAGCTTCATTACGCGTTATTCCAAATATGGATGTATGGCGTCCATGCGATACGGTTGAAACAATGGCAGCATGGGGTAGTGCAATTAGCAATACCAAGACTCCAAGTTCACTGGTATTTTCACGTCAAAATCTTAAATTTATGCCACGTGATCATGCTCAACTTATGGATATCGCCCGCGGTGGATACGTCTTGCAAGACGGTGGCGCGACGCCTGATTATGCGATTATTGCTACTGGTTCTGAAGTTGAATTAGCAACTAATGTTGCCGATAAATTAAGAGCTCAAGGTAAAAAAATTCGTGTGATTTCAATGCCTTCAACTAATGTTTTTGACCGTCAGGACGCAGCATATCGTAAGCAGGTTTTATCTGGTGCTAAAAAAATGGTTGCAATTGAGGCTGGCGTTGCTGATACTTGGTACAAATATGTGGGAACTGATGGAGTGATCGTTGCTATGAATAGTTTTGGTGAATCGGCTCCGGCAGGTGAATTATTTGCCCATTTTGGCTTTACCGTTGATGCAATTTTGGCAAAGTTGGTAGCAGAATAACCTTGATTTATTAGGGTTTAGAGAGTATAATACTCGGTGAAAAATAACTTTATAAGGAATAAATTATGTCTAAAATTAAAATAGCGATTAATGGATATGGTCGTATTGGCCGCAACGTTCTACGTGCGTTATTTGAAGCAAAACGTACTAATGAATTCGAAATTGTAGCAGTTAATGATCTGGGCGGTGATTTGGATGTTCAAGCGTTGATTACACAACGTGACACTGTGCAAGGTTATTTTAACCACGAAGTTAAAGTAGTTGAAGGTGGTTTGAGTATTGATGGTCACTTTATTCGTTTTCTGGCAGAACGTGATCCTAAAAATTTACCATGGAAAGACTTGGGGATTGATGTAGTTATGGAATGTACGGGAGTATTTAACTCTAAAGCTAAATCTAGTGCACATATTGCTGCTGGTGCTAAGCGTGTTGTTTTATCAGCTCCTGGCGATAAAGATGTTGATGCAACTATCGTTTATGGTGTAAATGAGAGCGTGCTAAAAGCGGGTATGACGGTAGTGTCAAATGCTTCTTGTACTACTAATGCATTGGCTCCAGTAGCTAAAGTTTTAAATGATAAGATTGGGATTGAACATGGTTTAATGACGACAATTCATGCATTTACGAATGATCAGGTTTTAACTGATGTTTATCATTCAGATGCGCGCCGTGCTCGTTCTGCTGTTATGTCAATGATTCCAACCAAAACTGGTGCTGCGGCAAATGTAGGTCTAGTTGTTCCAGAACTTTTGGGTAAATTGGATGGTTTAGCAGTGCGCGTACCAACAATCAATGTATCTTTAGTTGATTTGACTTTTACTGCAAAACGTGCAACAACTAAAGAAGAGATTAATTCTTTGATGAAAGAAGCTTCTGAAGGAGCTTTAAAAGGTATTTTAGCTTATAATGAGCAAAAATTAGTTTCAATGGACTTTAATCACACTTCTGCATCATCTACTTTTGATGCAACACAAACTCGTGTGGATGGCAATTTAGTTAAAATTTTTGCGTGGTATGATAACGAGTGGGGCTTCTCAAACCGTATGTTAGACACAGCTAAGGCATTGGTTAACGCTAAATAATACCAGCATTAAAGTATAAATGGTATAATCAACACTGAACCAGATTCGTTGTTTTACAAAGTGCAGTTGCAGCTTTATTAACGACGAATCTGATTTATGTTTATATATTCATTGTTTTTGATTTTTGCCGTATTTAATAAAAATTTGTCATGTATTTTTGTTAGTATTTTGTGTTTAAGAGTCAAATACTGTGGGTATATATTGCAAAATAAAATAATGATTTTAAAATGAGGACGCAATGTTAAAAAGACTTTTAGGGTTTTTTTCAAGTAGCATTGCCATTGATTTAGGAACAGCCAATACTCTTGTTTATATGCAAGGCAAAGGTATAATTCTTAATGAGCCATCAATGGTGGCTTTGGCTGTTGATAAAAGTGGCATGGGCAAAAAAATTCTGGCAGTTGGACAAGCTGCTAAAACAATGCTCGGAAAAACTCCGGGACAAATTGAAGTAATTCGCCCAATGAAAGATGGCGTTATCGCTGATTTCAATGTCACAGAACAAATGATCAAATATTTTATTAAAAAAGTAGCAAATCAAAAGAAATTAATGTCAGTTCCTCCGACGATTGTGATTTGTGTTCCTTGTGGTTCTACTCAGGTTGAACGACGAGCTATTAAAGATTCTGCCTTAGCCGCTGGAGCAAGAAGAGTTGAAATTATTGAAGAAGGAATGGCTGCTGCGATTGGTGCCGGATTACCTGTAGAATCACCTCGTGCCTCAATGGTGGTTGATATTGGTGGTGGTACTACCGAAGTTGGTGTAATCTCACTTGGCGGTCTCGTTTATGCTAATTCTATTCGGGTTGCTGGAGATCGTTTGGATGAAGTCATTACTAATCATATTCGTAGTAAGCATGGATTATTAATTGGCGATGCTACTGCTGAAGAAGTTAAGAAACAAATTGGTTCGGCTCATCCAGATGCAGATAATGGTGAAATGGACATTCGTGGTCGTAGTGTTTATGATGGTTTGCCTAAAAAAGTTACTATTTCCTCAAGTGAAATTCGTGGTGCATTAAATGATGCTTTGGAACAAATGACAACTGCAGTTAAACAAGCATTAGAACTAACACCTCCAGAATTGTCTGCCGACTTGATGGATTCCGGCATAGTTCTAACTGGTGGCGGAGCATTGTTGCGTGGGCTGGATATTCTAATATCTCAAGCAACACACTTGGAAGTTACCATTGCTGAAGATCCTTTACTTTGTGTAGCTAAGGGATGTGGTATTGCTTTGGATCATCTAGCATCTAACAATGTTTACTTAAGCCGCACCAAATAATGCGCAAATTTAAGTTGTGGCTTATACTAATTAGTATAGGCCTTATTGCATTTGATAAGTACTCTTTTATAAGCAACTTCCGCGACAGTGTCGTGATTTGGATGCAAAAACAAACCTCACTTTTATTTTATCGTATTCAGAGTTATCCACGCCTACTTTTACTTCATACAACACAGCAGCAAGAATTGGCATCTCAAAATACTCAGTTAAAAAAACAAATAGAGGAATATTCTTTATTGCTCAAACAGAGTAAAAATCAAACTCATGACGTAGCAGCAGTTAATCAGCTTAATCCCAATGGGGTTTATGACGATTTTAGTCAAATCGTTGCAAAAGCTATCTTGGATGTAAACTTCTTTGTTAACAATCAAATGCTCATTGATGTTGGAAGTACTAAAGGTTCCCAAATTGGTGCGGCAGTAGTTAATCGTGATGGAGTAGTTGGTCAAGTTTATAATGTCAATGCCAACAGTTCTCAGGTAACACTTATTACTAATCCCGAATTCAAAATCTATGTTGAGCAATCCGTGACTAAGTCTAAAATGTTGGCTCAGGGTAGCGGCAATGGCAATATAATTGTCCGTTATCTGGACAAAAATGACAAAATTCAAGCTGGTGATATTTTAGAAACAACTGGTTTAGATGATGTTTATCCAGCACGAATTCCTGTTGCTAAAGTGGTTAAAGTTTTCTATGAAAATAATGGGTTTAATAGTGCATTATGCGTGCCCGTCGTTGATTTTCATCAATTACAATATGTTTTGGTACTAAAATATGATAGTAAATAACTTACGTTTAATAATATTTTGTATCATCTTGGTTTTTGCTCAATTCCTAATTAATAATCTAACTATATTTTATGTTGATATTTTAGCCATTGTTTTGGTATGCCTACTAATGGGGGGCAATTATAGTTGGACACAGTTAATTATACTGAGTTTGTTAGCTGATCTATTTGGACATTGGTATCTCGGCAGCCACTTGCTGGCGATTACTATTTTGAGTGTTTTTAGTGCAAAATTTACTAGCTTTTACCGGGTTAGTAATTGGCTGCCACGAACGATAATGGCAAATATATTTTTTTCTATTTTGTTATTAATTATTTATTTGATTGATGTAGTATTGGGTAAGGTGTTTACTTCTCTGAGTAGTTTGCTTTTTGAGGTTGTGGTATTGATGCCGCTCATTCAATTTATTTTACAAAAATTTGTTAATCTGCGTTCTTCTGATATTATTTTCTATGACTAAATCAAGAATAATTGCAGCCTATCTTTTTGTCATCGCTGGGGTTTCTGTCCTCTATGCCCGCTATGCTTATCTGCAAATTTCAGATCATAAAGAACTATTGATTAAAGCAGTAGAGAATTATTCTTCAATTGTTGCAACCCAACCAGTGCGTGGGGGAATTATTGATCGGGAAAGTATTGTTCTGGCAGATAACCGTGTATCCTATGCGGTAGCTATTTTACCTAAAGATGTTAAAAGCATCGATTCAACTTTCAGTTTATTAGAAAGTCAGATAAATTTAACCGCATTTGACAAGAAGAAATATGCTAAGCAATTGAAACAAGCAAAGAATTTTGATTGGGTTATTATTAAAGATGATTTATCTAATACCGAAGTGGCTAACTTAACTTCGCATAATTATTTATTCCCTGAGTTAAATGTTTTTGCACATACTAAGCGTTATTATCCATTTTCGGATCTTTATGCTCACAGTATTGGTTATGTTGGACGAGTGAGTCAAAGTGATAGGAAGAAACTTGGTTTAGATGGAATATTAAAAAACTATTTGGCAAATGATTACATCGGTAAAAGTGGTCTTGAACAGCAATATGAGTCAATGATGCGTGGGTCAATTGGTAAAAAAGTTATTCGTACCGATGCCTTTGGTAATGAGGTTGGCTTAATTAGCAATACTCCAGCGGTTGATGGTTATACACTACAACTAACAATTGATAATCGGCTTCAACAAAAAGCATCCCAGTTATTGGGCGATCGCAAAGGTGCGATTGTTGCGCTTGATCCGCAAACAGGCGGAGTTCTGGTTTTTGTTTCCAAACCATCTTATGATGCTAATTTATTCCTTGATGGAATTAGTCCTGAGGATTGGGATGAACTTCAACAAGATAAAGGCAATCCATTATTGAATCGTACTATTCAAGGCACTTATCCACCAGGCTCGACATTTAAGCCATTTTTAGCTGCAGCATCCTTGTATTTAGGTGTTCGCAATGCCAATTATCGTTTTCATGATGTTGGATTTTTTACTCTGCCAGGCTCTTCGCATCGCTTTAGAAATAGTGGGAATGAAGTATTGGGAACTATTGGTATTGTTGATGCAGTAGCTCACTCTTCTGATGCCTTCTTTTACAAACTTGGTCTAGATATGGGCGTTGATCGCATGGATAAAACTTTACCATTCTTTGGACTAGGGCAAAAAACTGGCATTGATTTACCGCAAGAAAATAGTGGCTTATTGCCATCGCGAGCGTGGAAAGCAAAACGCTTTGCTAAAGATCCATATCAACGTAACTGGTTGCCTGCCGATAGCGTTACTATGGGAGTAGGGCAAGGATTTAATCACTATACACCATTGCAAATGGCTTATGCGACTAGCATCCTAGCTGATGATGGTGTGGCACACCGTCCGCATTTATTAAATCGTGTTTTAAATAAAAATGGTACTGTTGTTAGCGTATACCCAGAATCAAGCGTCAAAATCCCAATCAATAAAGCAGATTTAGATCTAGTTAAACTGGGGATGCAGCGCGTAATGCAAATTGGTACTGGTTCTAAAGTTGGTGCTGGAGCTAAATATACTATGGCAGGAAAAACTGGAACTGCTCAAGTTGTCGCTTTACAACAAAATTCACGTAAATCTAAATTCAGTGGCAGTCAGTATAAGGATCACTCGTGGTTTATTGCTTTTGCTCCAGTCGAAAACCCTAAAATAGCCATTGCGGTAGTAGTCGAAAATGGTGGCTGGGGTGCGAGCGCAGCAGGACCAATTGTGCGCCAAATTTTTGACAGTTATTTACTAGCTTCAGAAAGTGCGGTAGTAGAGTCACAAGTTCGTTATAAACGCTTTAGACCTGTTGATTCATCTAGTCCATCAGTGCCAGCTGTTGCAGATGAAGCGGATGATTCAAGCACAGAGACAGAGAATAGTGATAGCGGAGGAGATGCAGATGATTCAACAACAAACCAATAAACTGCAACAATTTTGGGCATATATTCTTAATTTTGATTATATCCTGATATTATTATTGTTGTGTTTATTCGTGGTTAATGGCTTTATTCAATACTCAGCGAATGACCAAGTAATGACCAGAATGTATAATGATGGCGTTTATCTAGGTGTTTCTTTTATTATTATGCTGGTGGTAGCAGGGATTCATATCAATCGGATTCGCTCTTTTGCTTTCCCGTTGTATATTCTTTCATTGATTTTAATTGCTTTAGTCTTGGTCATTGGAGTCAAGGTTAATGGTGCTAGGCGTTGGCTTAATTTGGGGATTAGAATACAACCATCTGAATTATGCAAATTATCTGTCCCGCTATTAGTTGCATATGCTTTATCGTTTAAAGATCATATACTTAGCTATAAGGATTTTATTTTAGGTTTTGTAATTATTGCGATACCATTTGCGCTGATTGCCAAACAACCTGATCTTGGCACTGGAATATTGGTTTTTTCTGCAGGGTTTTTTGTATTATTTTTTGCTGGTTTGCCGTGGAAAGTAATGATCATTAGTTTGGTATCTATTGTAGCATCTAGTCCACTGATCTGGGGATTACTTAAAGACTACCAGAAGCATCGGATTTTAACTTTGATTGACCCACAGTCGGATCCTTTGGGTAAAGGTTACCATATTATTCAAGGGGTAATTGCGATTGGGTCTGGTGGTTTGCATGGTCAAGGATACTTGCATGGTAGCCAAGTTCATTTGAATTTTATTCCTGAAAAACATACTGATTTTGTGGTAACGGTATTGGCTGAAGAGTTTGGTTATATTGGTGTTGCAGTTATCTTGGCCCTTTATCTTTTAATTGCGCTGCGTGGTTTACGGATAACTCGCCTAGCCCAAGATCGGTTCTCGCAAACTATGGCTGGTAGTATTACCTTGTCATTTATCTTATATGTTTTGATTAACATGGGAATGGTAAGCGGGATTTTCCCCGTGGTTGGCGTACCTTTGCCATTGATTAGTTATGGTGGTACTGCTACGATTGTACTTATGATTGGTTTTGGGATACTATTGTCTATAGACCATCGCAGGCGCTATCACCCACTCAAGTAATTCTTCTCTTAGGATGATAAAGCAGCTGCTTGGGCATAGCTGTGCATTGCCAACTGAAGATCATCCCATGCATCTTTTTTAGCACTCGGTGTACGCAGTAAATATGACGGATGGTAGGTAGCAATCAATGGAATACTCTGATAATGATGAACTTTTCCACGTAGTTTACCAACGGCTAGTTCCGTATCTAATAGAGTCTGCACCGCATAGCGACCAAGAGTAATAATCATCTGTGGTTTAACCAAATTAATTTGTTGTAATAAATAATTTTTACACGAGCTTATTTCTTCTGGTTCTGGATTGCGATTGCGTGGCGGGCGACACTTGATCACGTTGGCAATATAAACATCCTGTTCGGTATCTAATTTCATAGCTGCAATCATTTTATCTAATAGCTGCCCCGACGCTCCGACAAATGGGCGTCCTTGCAAATCTTCCTGTTCACCAGGGCCCTCTCCAATAAACATCCACCGAGCACTGCGATTTCCGCGTTCCAAAACGGTCTGGGTGCGATTTTCACAAAGTTTGCAGTTTTCACAAATGCTTACTTTATGAGCTAGTTGTTCCCAATTTATATTTTCGAGTGTATTTACTAGCTGTGCTGTTGTTACTACTTGAGTATCTTGGTTCTGTCGTGGTTCTTGTGGCTGAGGCTTAGCTGATACTACGGCGGGTATCGGCGCTAATTGGATTGGCGAAGGCGTAATTACGGGAGGGGCGGCAATTTTTGATGATCGTATTTGTGAGGTAGCGTTTAATACGCTCTGCTGGCGAAGCTGTGGTAGTGGAATAACTGCATTTTGGCATAATCGAGTTAATTTAGCTGTATCAACTTGCCATAAATTGCCAATTAACAGATCTAGAGTATTTTTTTGCATATCCCATCTTCCCATTACATCACGCGGTATTGACGTTATTATACTATAGCTGGATATAAGTTCTGATTTATGATTGTGCGTGGTTTGGGTTTGAGGCTATAATAAGGGGTATCATCTACCAGATAGTTTTCTAACATAAAGGAGCGACGGTGAATTTCTATAACTTAATTAAAGAACACAAGTTAGGTGGCTTGTTATTAAGCGGTAATTTTGGCTTAGAAAAAGAAAATGTTCGCACCAATATGGAGGGGAATTTGGCGTTAACGCCTCATCCTGAAGTATTTGGTGACAAAGCCAAGCATCCATACATTACCACTGATTTTGCTGAATCTCAGGTTGAAATGGTAACACCACCATTTGATTCACCTGCCGCGGCGCTAAAATTTATGGAAGCGTTGCATGATTTGATCTCGCTAGAATTAAAAGATGAAGTTTTATGGCCGTACTCATTACCGCCACGTTTGCCCGATGATGATAATTTAATTAAAGAAGCCCAGTTTGAAGATCCAGAGATTACTGAATATCGTGAGTATTTGGCACATAAATATGGTAAACGTAAGCAACTTCTGTCGGGGGTGCATTTTAATTTTTCATTTAGTGATAAGTTTTTAAAGCTAATGTACTGCGCTAATCCGGATAATCTATCTTTTCGTGAGTTTCGTGATCAGGTTTATCTTAAAGTCGCTCGCTATTATTTAAAATTTTGCTGGTTAGTGATCTATTTGACTGGTGCTAATTCAGTTGCGCATGAGTCATATATTGCGTGTAGTAAACGCGAAAAACAAAAATTAACCGAAGATAGCTATAATTTTAAAGGGGCAAGCTCTTTTCGTAATGGCGTAAGTGGTTATCGTAATTTAGAACATTTTTATGTATCCTATAACTCACTTTATGATTATATCGCGGATATTAAACAGGCAATTGCCGATGGGCATATTATTGCAGCTAAGGAGTATTATTCTCAATTGCGTCTCAAAGGTTCGACTAAAAGTGGTGTTTTGGATGACCTATACAATAACGGAATTAACTATGTTGAGATAAGAACCTTAGATTTAAATCCTTTAACTAAAGTTGGTATTACGCAAGATTCGCTGGACTTAATCCATTTGTTATTAGTTTATTCTTTGGCGGCACCTGATTTTTGGATGAGCGATGAAGAGTATCGTTTGGCAAATGAGAATCAAATTTTAGCCGCGGATTCAGATCGTGCAGAAGAGATTCGCCTGCATTTTTCGAGTAGTGAAACGCGTAATCTAAAAGAACGTGGAGTTGAGGTTCTGGACGAAGTTTATTCTACTTTGCATTCTTTAGGTGTCGCAGAGGATAGCCTTGCCGTATTGAAGCGCTATAAAGAAATTTTGATTGCGGATAAAGCTAGCTATGCCTGTCAAGTAGTAAAATCAGTAATAAAGCATGGTTATAGTGATTACTTTATGACACAGGCTACTAATTACTTGGAGCTAAGTAAACAAACTTATTATAAATTCTGCGGCTTTGAGGATTTGGAGTTATCAACGCAGATTTTACTTAAAGAATCAATTAAGCGCGGGATAAAATTTAACTTCTTGGATCGGCAAGATAATTTTATTGAACTAAGTAATAATGGTAATCGCCAAATTGTGAAGCAAGCGACCAAGACTTCATTGGATAATTATGCGACAATTTTGGCAATGGAAAATAAAGTTGTAACTAAAGAGTTAGTTGCGCGAACTAAGGTGGTTGTTCCCAGTGGTGGGAGTTATTCTGATATGCAAGCAGCTATGACTGATTATCCATTATTTTGTAATAAAGCTATTGTCATTAAACCAAATTCTACTAATTATGGTTTGGGTATCACGATATTTAAAGCGGGGTTTGAATTAGTCGAATACCAGCGTGGGTTAGAGATAGCCTTTGCTCATGATCGTAAAGTTCTAGTTGAAGATTTTGTGGCGGGTAAGGAATATCGTTTCTTTGTGATTGAAGGGCAAACCGTTGCGATACTTCATCGTGAACCAGCAAATGTAGTTGGTGATGGTGTGAAAAATATCCGTGAGTTGGTTACAGCTAAAAATCAAGACCCATTGCGTGGGTTTGGTTATGTTACACCACTGGAGAAAATTCGGCTTGGTGAAGCTGAGGCAATGTTCTTAGCGCAGCAAAAATTTGATTTTGAAACTATACCGAGCGCAGGGCAAAAAATTTATCTCCGCGAAAATTCGAATATCTCAACTGGAGGAGATTCTTTAGATTTTACCGATATAATGCCTAAAGCTTATAAGCGGATTGCCGTAAAGGCAGCGGCTAGTGTGGGAGCTTTAATTTGTGGTGTCGATATGATGATCCGCGATATTAAAAATCCTTACCCAGAAAATAATTATGCCGTGATTGAATTAAACTTTAATCCTGCGATTCATATTCATACCTATCCATATCAGGGTAAAGATCGTAAAATTGCGAAACGAATTTTGAAAGCATTGCGGTTAATTAGTTAGTTAGACATCATTTTAGTCTCATTGACTGAGTAATTAGCGGAGGATTTTTTTACTTTCCCAGTCAATAATCGTGGAGGTCTTTTTCGCGAAATTAGTTGTTCCCGAGAGTACCATTACTTGTCTGCCAAATTGGCGGACACATTCGCGATAGGTTTTGATTGATTGATGTCCTGATTTATTGGCAGAGGTTGAAACCAATGGCATATTCAATGAGGTAGTTAGCTGTTTAACCAATTTATGGCGTGTAACTCGCACTGCTATTTTGCGGTGTGATCCAATTAGATTACGCGGAACTTGGTGGCTAACTGGCAGAATAATACTATAAAATCCGGGCCAATACTGTGTAAGCTGTAATTTGTCAGTTGGATTTAATGATTTGATGACTTTTTGTAGTTGGGTTACATTGCCCGCAATAACTATCATTCCTTTAGCCTTATTCCGCCCTTTGAGTCGAATTATTTTACTAATGGCGGAATAGTTAAATGGGTCGCAACCAAATCCATAGCAGGATTCAGTTGGGTAGGCAATCACGCCACCACTACGTAAATGGCGCTTGATTTGTTTAAGTCTAGCTGGGCTGTAGTAGCGCATACTTTTTAATGTAGTCTTTGTGTTGGTTTACGATGAATTAACACATAAAATGCGCCAACCGCCACCAGTACGTATCCCCACATACTAATCAATGGTCCACTAAAACCAAATACTTTCCAGTTCACCATCGCGCATTCGGCAGTCCCACTTAAAATGGTATTAATAAATCCACTCAGTGGTATTTTTTTAAATAAAACATCTAAGGGCATACCACAAGAGGCTGGCCATTGATCTGGTGGTAAGCTTTGTAGCCAAACATGGTGGTAAGCCGTTTTAACGCCAAACAATGCAATAGCAAGCAATAAAACTCCGTAAATACGATTACCAAACCCTTTACAGTTATTAATCAATGCAATTAAACTGAATAGACCTAAAAACCCATAGATAATACGTTGAGCAATGCACAGTGGGCACGGTTGCGCACCATTATAAATCTGAGAATAAAAGGCGTAGCCGATTGAGGATGCACAAAATATAAAAATTAGTGCGAATGTTAAACGTGGCGAAATTAAGCGAAATAAGCTTGTGAGCATATGGTATAACCCTTTACAATATCGTCATAATCTTTCTGCTTTAAAGAGCAGCAACGTGTTTAATGTTTGTTACACGGTTTGCTGGTTGAAAAGTCAGTCTGAGTTCATATGATAAACAGGTAATTATAACCCATTTGGAGTATTTATGCGTAGCGTGTTCTATATCTCAGATCAAACAGGTATTACAACCGAAAAGCTCGGAGCTGCATTATTAGGTAAGTTTCCTCAAATTGAGTTTCGTAAAGAAAGTTTTCCTTTTGCCGATACTCCATCTAAAATAAGTCAGGCACTAATTCGGGTAAAAAATCGTTTTCTAACCGATGGTATGAAGCCAATTATTGTTTCAAGCGTTATTACGCCCAAACTGCGTAAGCTTTTGGATGTGGATTATGCTTTGACTCTTGATTTCTTTGATGCATTTATCGGAAAAATGGAGGCAGAATTAGGCTGTCAAGCAACACATGAAATCAGTAAAATTCATGGAATCGGCGATGAAGATAAATATAATCACAGGATTGATGCAATCCATTATTCATTGGATAATGATGATGGGGTAAGTAGCAGACATTATGATGAGGCAGATATTATTATAATCGGTGTTTCGCGGGTAGGTAAAACGCCGACTAGTATTTATTTATCAGTTAACTATGGAATTAAAGTTGCCAATTACCCGTTAGCGGAAGCAGATCTACAGACTGATCATTTACCTAAGGCACTGGTGCCGTACCATCATAAATTATTTGGTTTAAGTATTGAAGTAGAACGCTTGCATTCTATTAGGACTCATCGCTTACCGAATAGTAAATATGCGCAATTAAACACTTGTGTTAATGAGATTCAAGCGGCTGAACGCATAATGAATCATTGTGGTGTACCTTTTCTAAACACTAGCCATAAATCGATTGAAGAAATATCGGTGGCGATTATGCAGTTAGTTCGAATTAAACGCCAGTTTTAGTTAGTGATACTCTGCGTTTTGTATGGTGCTGGGGTATGGATAAAATAATACATTACATTTGTACCAAATAGTGTATAATCGCGGTCTTATTTTTTAAAATTCACACACTTGTGGTCAAAGGGTGTGGCGCGAGCCATCAAAATCCACGAGTGGCGGTATAACCCTTATTAAGGAAAATTTAATATGTCAGTTTCAATCAAAGAAATGTTAGAAGCCGGAGTTCACTTCGGTCACCAAACTAAATTCTGGAATCCTAAAATGAAGCCATTCATTTTTGGTTCACGCAACAAAATCCACGTTATCAATTTGGATAAAACAGTAGTAATGTTCGACGAAGCGATCAAATTTGCTAAACAAACAATCAAAAATAAAGGTTTTATTTTGTTTGTTGGTGCTAAAGCTCAAGCTAGTGAAATTATTGCTGAAGAAGCAAAACGTTGCGGTATGCCATACGTTGATCACCGTTGGTTAGGTGGAATGATGACTAACTTTGAAACAGTTAAAAAATCAATCAAAAAATTAGAAGTTAAATCAGAGCAATTAGCTCAAGAAAATTCTGGTCTATCTAAAAAAGAATTATTAGATATTTCTCGTGAAGTTGAAAAATTACAAAGAACTATCGGCGGAATCTCTGAAATGAAAGGTCTACCTTCAGCTATGTTTGTAGTTGATACTGGTATGCATGATATCGCAATTCAAGAAGCTCAAAAATTAGGTATTCCTGTAATTGGTATCGTTGATACTAATAATGATCCATCAGGTGTGGATTATGTTATCCCTGGTAACGATGATTCTGCTCGTGCAATCAAACTTTACGCTTCAGCAATTGCTGATGCAATTTTAGCTGCTAAAAATGAAACAGTTACTGATTTAGCTAAAGCAGTAAAAGTTGAAATGGTTGAAGAAGCTGCCGAAGAAGCTAAAACTGTACGTCGTGTTAAAAAAGCTGACGGCGAAGGATCTGCTGAGTAATTTTTCATAATCGTCTAACAGATGTTTTCTCTTAGACGGTTAATATCGAATACAAATAAACAGGAGTTTAAAATGGCAAATATTACTGCCGCTATGGTCGCACAATTACGTGAAATGACTGGCTTGGGAATGATGGAATGTAAACGTGCATTGGTTGAAGTTGATGGCGATATCAAAAAAGCAGAAGAATTAATGCGAATTAAATCTGGTAATAAAGCATCAAAAATGGCTGGGCGTACTGCTGCCGAAGGTATTGTTGCAATTTCTATTACTGCTGATAAAAAATCTGGCGCGATAGTTGAAGTTAACTGCGAAACTGATTTCGTGGCTAAAGACGAAGGCTTTGTTAAGTTCGCGAATGATATTGCTGCTGCTATAGTTGCAAATCCAAGTGCAACGATTGAAAATATTGCTGAAGTTAAATTAGCTTCAGGTGAAACAGTTGAAGAAGCGCGTAAAGCATTGATTGCTAAACTTGGTGAAAATATGACGGTACGCCGTTTTGTACGTAATATTACAAGTGGTGAATTAGCATCATATTTACACGGTGCTAAAATCGGGGTTTTAGTTGATGTTACTGCAGGTCAAGATCAATTAGGTAAAGATATTGCAATGCACATTGCAGCTGCAAAACCTAAAGCGTTGGATGCTAGTGGTGTTGATGCTGAGTTAATCGAAACTGAACGTCGTGTAGCTATTGAACGTGCTAAAGAAAATGGTAAAACTGGCGATATGCTAGAAAAAATTGCTGAAGGAACAGTTAATAAATTCCTTAAAGAAGTTACGTTACTTAGTCAAGTATTTATTAAAGCCGATGATGGTAAACAAACTGTAGAGCAATTATTGAAATCAAAGTCAGCTACTATCAATGGCTTTACGCTATTTGTAGTTGGTGAAGGTATTGAGAAAAAAGTTGTTGATTATGCGGCAGAAGTCGCAGCAGCAGCCAAAGTCTAAGTTATCCTTAAATGAAAAATCCTCCGCTACTGTGGGGGATTTTTTGTTATAATATTATAATATAGTTATTTTGTTTAGGAGTACTATTATGGAACATCCAATTATTTTTACAGACAATGCAGTCAGTAAAGTACGTGAATTAATCGAAGAAGAAGGTAATCCAGAATTAAAGTTAAGAGTGTTTATCACTGGTGGCGGTTGCTCTGGGTTTCAGTATGGGTTTACCTTTGATGAAATTTCTAACGAGGACGACTTTGTTGTCGACAAAGATGGCGTACAATTTTTGGTAGACACTATGTCATACCAATATTTAGTTGGTGCTGAGATTGATTATATTGATTCTTTTGAGGGTGCTCAGTTCACTATCAAAAATCCAAATGCACAAACTACTTGTGGTTGTGGTTCATCATTCTCGGTATAATTTATTATGTGGTTAAATTTTCGGACATGGGGTATTGTGCTTTCACTGTTGCCTTTGGTGGCACATGCACTTACCCTTGATGATTTTACGCCAACTTTTTTGAGTTCAGATAAAAGTCATGAGAGTGCTAACACTGATCCTAAATTGGCGTTCAGTGTTCCGGACTCAGCTAAAAAAAGAAATGCCAGCAGTGGTACTATCTGGTATTGTAATAAAGTCAGTGGTTTGAATTGTGCACGCCAAAATTCAAGTGGCACAGTTCCGCAAAATTTTAAATCAAATGAAGCGCTGCCAACTGCAGCAGTAACACCTACTACTGGTGGTAATGGACATTATTTCAATCGTAATCAAAATAGTTACGATCAGAATGCTATCAATAATTTTAATATTACTGATTCTAACCAAAGTACGTTACAGGCTTATGCGCCACAATTGAACAATAAATCAATGGAAGACACATTAAAAGAAAATGTAGCCATTCCGATTAAAGCAAATAATAATACAGATGTTAGTGTAGGTACGAATCAAATTAAATTTAATGTTACCTACTAATCTTTACTTTTTTGGAGTTTTAAAAAATTGAATTACTCATTATATAGCATGCTCTTGGTGGCATATTTATTGGGGTCCTTGTCATTTGCTATAATTGTTAGCAAATTTATGAAAATGGATGATCCACGTAATTATGGTTCTAATAATGCTGGTGCAACCAATGTAATGCGTAGTGGTAACAAGAAAGCTGCAGCATTTACGTTGTTGGGTGATTTGCTCAAGGGCTTGATTGTTGTTTTAGTTGCCAGATTCTTGATGCGTGGAATTGATGGCGGTGATGCTATAGTTGGGATTTGTGGTGTCCTTGCAGTGATTGGACATATTTTTCCGATTTTCTTTAAATTTAAAGGTGGTAAAGGTGTTGCTACCGCAATTGGAGTTTTATTAGGATTTAGTCCTATTTTAGCTCTTTTGGTAGTTGTTAGCTGGTTTGTAGTGTTTAAATTTACGCGTGTTTCTTCTTTATCAGCAATTTTAGCAACTTTTTTATCTCCTTTATATGCCTATGTTTTATTTCAAAATACCTCTTATTTTGGTGCGACATTAATGATTGCTGTGATAGTTATTTTTAAACATCAGAGCAATATCGTGCGTTTAATTAAAGGTGAAGAAGCTAGTTTTAAAAGAAAAGAAAAAACTGAACACGCAAAGAGTAATTCTAATTCAGATGAAGTGTAGTTGAGAATGGGGCAAAAATTAGTTCTTTTGGTGAATCTGGGTTCACCAGAGCAGTTATCTGTTGCTGCAATACGAAAGTTTCTCCGTAGCTTTTTATCTGATCAGCGTGTTGTTGGCTTACCACGTTTATTATGGTATCCGATTTTATATGGAATTATCTTACCGCTAAGAAGTAAAAAATTACTCCATAAATATCAGCAAATTTGGCTTGAAAATGATTGTGCACCATTAATTCACTATACCAAAGAACAGGCAAGATTATTGCAAGAACATTTACGGGCAACTGATGATACAGCACGTGTTGGCTATGCGTTTTGTTATGGTGCTGAGGATATTAAGGCTCAGTTAGTTAAATACTCTGCAGAACAATCTATCAGCGAGCTAGTGGTAGTTCCGCTTTATCCGCAATATTCAAGTTCAACCACGGCTGCGGTTTTTGATCAAATTAGTCACTACTACCAAAAATCATACTCGGTTCCAAAAATTAAATTTATTAATAGCTTTGCAGATCATTCTTTATATATTCAGGCATTAGCTAATCAGGTGCGTGAGCATTGGGCAAGTAATGGGCGAGGGGATAGATTGGTCGTTAGCTTTCATTCGCTACCAGTTAAATTAGTGGAAAATGGTGATAGTTACGTTGAAGAATGCAAACTCACCTATCAATTATTATGTCAAGCATTGGAATTAGAGCCAGAGGTAGAAGCTAAATTATGCTTTCAATCTAAATTTGGACGAGCAGAATGGGTTGGTCCTGCAACTGATGCGACGCTTAATGTTTTAGCTATGGCAGAAATAGCTACAGTTGATGTTATTTGTCCGGGCTTTGTTAGTGATTGTTTAGAGACACTGGAAGAAATAGCAATTCAAAATCGTGAATTATATATTAGTCGTGGTGGGCGTGAGCTACGTTATATACCATGTTTAAATGCCAGTAGCGAATTAACTATAGTACTAAATAAAATTATTCAAGAGGGTTAAATTATGTGTGGAATAGTTGGTGGAGTTAGCGAGCGGAATGTTGTTTCAATAATCATTGAGGGTTTGTCGCGTCTTGAATATCGTGGCTATGATTCAGTTGGCGTAGCAGTAATTAATGCGGGTGGCGAATTAACTCGTGAACGGGTTACTGGGCGAGTTAAGGAATTAGCGCAAAAATGTGCCAGCGATCATTTTAAAGGTACAATTGGAATCGGGCATACCCGTTGGGCGACGCATGGCGGAGTTAGTGAAACTAATGCTCACCCGCATTTTTCTGCTAATAATTTGGCGGTAGTACACAATGGAATCATTGAGAACTATGCACAGCTTCGTACTGAATTACAGGCTCAAGGTTATCACTTCGATTCTCAGACTGATACAGAAGTCATTGTTCATTTAGTGCATTCGATTTATAAACATAATCATAATTTACTGGAAGCAGTTAGAATGGCTACGCAACATTTGCATGGTGCGTATGCAATTGGAATGATTAGCAAAGATAATCCGAATGAAGTAATTTGCGCTCGTCTTGGATCTCCATTGGTGCTTGGGGTAGGTATTGAAGAGATGTATTTTGCATCAGATATTTCCGCTCTATTACCAGTTACGCAAAAAGTGGTTTATCTGGAAGAGGGTGATATTGCACGCATTACACGTGATGATTATCAGATTTGGGACAAAGATGATAATTTAGTAGAACGTAACGTCAATATCAGTGAATTATCAGCTTCAGCCAGCGAGCTAGGGCATTATCGCCACTATATGCAAAAAGAAATTTTTGAGCAACCTCGTGCAATTGCTGATACCATGCAGCATTTGGGTGGTAATTTTAACGCAGATATTTTTGGAGCAGAAGCTGCTGCGATTTTTAGTAGCATTAATAAAGTACAAATTATTGCTTGTGGTACTAGTTATAACGCTGGTTCAATTGCTAAGTACTGGATTGAAGAATATGCTAATTTAGAGTGTGCAGTGGATATTGCCAGTGAATACCGTTATCGTAAAATTCCTGCTAACCCGAATACTTTAGTAATTAGTCTGTCACAGTCTGGTGAAACTGCCGATACCTTAGCAAGTGTTAAATATGCCATTGAACTTGGTATGGATAAAACTTTGTCTATTTGTAATGTTGCGGAAAGTAGCTTGGTGAGATTATCTAAACTACATATGCTAACTCAGGCTGGACCGGAAATTGGTGTTGCTTCAACTAAAGCATTTACCACGCAGCTAGTAGTTTTATTGCATCTTGCGTTTAGTTTAGCAAAAGCTCGTGGCTTATTGAGTCTTGGTGCTGAACAAGAAGTAATTGAACAAATCCGTAAACTACCTAATCTGGTGCTAGCAACACTGGAGGTAGAGGACAAAGTTAAAGAAATTGCCCAAGAGTTTGAATACAAGCACAATGCGCTGTTTTTAGGTCGTCATACGATGGCTCCAGTGGCAGCTGAGGGTGCTCTAAAGCTTAAAGAGATATCTTATATCCATGCGGAGAGTTACGCAGCAGGGGAGCTTAAACACGGTCCTCTGGCACTGATTGATAAAGATATGCCTGTGATAGTGGCTATGCCAGCTAATTTGCTTGCTGACAAGGTTAAATCTAATGTGCAGGAAGTATTAGCACGACAAGGGCAGGTTTATTTGTTTACTGACCATCCTGATGAGTTAGCAGCGCAGTGCTATACTACGATAGATTTAGGTTTAAAACAAGTTCCGGATTATCTTGCGCCGATTTTATATACAATACCGCTGCAGTTATTAGCTTATCATACTGCGATAGCTAAGGGAACAGATGTTGATAAACCGCGCAATCTGGCGAAGTCGGTCACTGTTGAATAATTGTTTTGTACTAAGGTAGGAAGTTGTTTCCTGCCTTATTTTATGATGTTGTATTGAATAGATTGATTTAATTTCTGTTATTGTAGATTTTTAGGAGAGTAGGTTGAGAGTTTTAAATTTTTTATCGATGACAGTTTTATCTTTGCTTTTAATTTCATGTGCTTCTGGTTCGTCGTCTAACAATAATACGAATCAATCATATTTACTCGGTACCTTACCAAACGGTGCGAGTGTATCAGTCAGTCAACGCACATTTAATCTATCATCCAATCAGGAGGCAACGGGAACAATTATTGCTTCAGGTACTACTATGACAGAGTCGAGTTACACGCTAGCTCTGAGTATCCCACCTAGTGGACCAGATGGTGTTCTAATTCCTACACCATGCAATATTATTGGTGGTGGTGAAGAAACAGAAACTTGTCATCTAAATTTTACTAAAGCTTTAGCCGTCCCTGGTACATATACTGTAGCAGTGACATACCAGCCAAATACATCAAGTGCTCAAGTTATAGAAAGTGCGATTGCATTACCTAATTCAATTACGCTAATTGTTGATTAGTTTATTGCAGTTTTATAAATTTACAACAAATAAATTTAATATGCTGATTTTATTCGATATCTTTGTGTGGGTGGACGTTATTAATTAAATATTCTAACTGAAATAATTGGAATAAACCGCACAATCCGGCAAAATCAGTTACTGTTAAACAGGAAATTTTGTGTGAGTCTTGCAATTAAAGGCTAAATTACGTTATAATACCCACCTCAAACAATGGTGGGTCTCCTTGCATTGTCTACCGCAAAATCTGGTCAGGTCGGGAACGAAGCAGCCATATGCGGATCAGCAAGTGCCAAGGGTCGGGCTCACCTTCCCAACAAACTTCAATTGCTTAACTAAAAAATAGATTTCCAGATTAATTTACCAATGCGTCGCCAGTTAATTTTCTCATGATAAGTTGATTTACCACTAAAGACACTCATAAAGCCATTTACTGCGCTGACACTCGTTAACATCGGCAAAATTCTTTTCAGATTTTTATTGAGAAAATATGACATTATTCGTGCATAATAAAAATCACGCCCAATTTCTTTATGAAATGCCAAATCATAGTTTACCAGTGATTTAAAGTCATTCTTAGTTAGCGCGTAATTAATCACCTTGGCTGCCAGAAAGCCACTTTTGATTGCCGGGCGGATTCCTTCAGCCGTTAGAGGATCAACGCAACCAGCTATTTCACCGATTAGCATTACTCGGTTGTGAACTAGTTTTTGTCGCCCCGAATAGAGTAAAATTGGATGACCATGCAGATTTTTCTTGTCCAACTCATTAACCGAAAATTGTTTGGTATAATTTAGTAATTTATGTGGTAATCCAACTTTGCCTTTTTCTTGCCCTTTAACAAAACCCCCAATGCCTAGTGAAAGTCCATCAGATTTGGGAAAATTCCACGCATAGCCACTATCATTGTAATCAAAATCAATATATAATTTGCCATTACCTTCAGCAGTATAGTGCTCATACTCCATCGCGGCTAAGATGGTATTTTTTGCAGCATAGCCTAGTTTTTTAGCAAGCTTACCACGTCCGCCTTCTGCAATAATAACAATCTTGGCTTTAAATTCACCACGGCTAGTGATAATAGTTGGCGATTCGCTAGAGGTCATAATATCTTGAACCTCAACTGAATGCTGAAATTCAACTCCATTGTCTTTCGCTTTACTCAGTAAATAATTATCAAACTTCTCTCGGCGAACCATCCATAAGGGATATTTATCTCCGCTAATCTCTTGTCCATTGGCAACCATTACTACTGTATCACAAACTGAATCAATCGCTGGCTTTAAATCAAAATCCAAGTAATTAGCAACCTCTGGTGAAACTCCACCACCACAAGGTTTATAACGTGGAAACTCAGCTTTGTCCAGTAGTAAGACATCCGCAACAGGATTTAAACGTTTGATATTATAGGCGCAGCTTGTACCTGACGGACCAGCGCCAATAATAATTACATCATAAAGTTTAGTCATTGATAATTAATTCCTGCAAAACCTTTCCTGCTAGCATAATTCCAAATAAAGCTGGTAGATAACTGATTGTTCCATTGGTTGGACGACCACCAGCTGGGTTTGCTAAAGGCTTTGCAAATGGTTCTTCTTCTGAATAAACCACGGTTAAGCCTTTTTTTATACCCATTTTACGTAAGCGTAAGCGAATATTACGAGCTAGTGCACAGACTTGTGTTTTACTAATATCCGCTAGTTTAGCCTTAGTTACATCAATTCGATTACCTGCGCCCATACTAGAAACAATTTTTAATTTATGTTTTAAGCAATATACAATCAAGGCTAATTTGGATTCAATGGTATCAATACAATCAATTATATAATCAGGTTTATCACTAAGTAACTCATCCAAATTATTTTCATCAATAAACACAGGTAATGAAACTAACTCAACTTCAGGATTAATTAATTTGATCCGCTGGCTAAATTCATCAACTTTAGCTTTGCCTACATTGTCCAGATTAGAAATAAGCTGACGGTTAATATTGGTTATATCGACTACATCATTGTCAATGATTGTAATTTTACCAACTCCAGCACGGGCGATAGCTTCAACCACATAACCACCAACCCCACCAACCCCAGCGATTAAAATATGTTTGTTAGTAAGCTTGGCCAGATTTGCTTCACCGAGTAAGATATTAGTGCGTGTAAACTGAGCCAACATTATTTAAACACCATCAAACTAACCATAAGACTTAGGATATATAATCCACCATTGACCATAAAATGTTTAACTTTATAGTGCGTATGTTTACCAGCATGGACAAATAACCATGATATGGCAAGAAAAGTTCCAATACAGCTAACCGCTTTTTCCCATGGTAATTGCCAACTAGTTAAGGCTATCCCCATCACAGGTAAAAGTAGTCCTTGAAAGACCATTGCGCCAGTAATATTGGCAATTGCCAAAGTATCCTTACCTTTACGAATCCACAGGATACTATTTACTTTTTCCGGTAATTCTGTTGCAACTGGAATTAGCACAACTGAAAGTAAGAACGCTGGAATACCTAGCGCTAGAGATGTACCAGTAATACCTAAAATAAATACATGTGCAAAATAAACTAAGCCAGCAAAACCAATAGCAGCCTGGATCGCCACTGTTACAATGTTATTTGGTAATTTTAAATAGTGTTTAAGAAATAACTCATCTTCCGCTTCTGTTCCATGCCCATCTTTAACCAAGTCACTTGATGCCCGGATAGTTAGCATTACATAGAAGAAATAACTTAAGATCAATGTAGCTACTACCATCGCATCAATAATATTGTTTTGGTAAAAATTATGGCTAAATGCGAGTAATATTGCTAAAAAATAACCAAAACTAAAGAATTTCAAATCGCGATTTAAACCAGTTTTTTCCGGGCGAATTAAACCATTCATCCCCCGTTTACGCCATACTGAAAAAGCCATTAATGCTATTGATAAGGTAGACAACATTAGTGGAGGTCCTAAAATTGCACCAACTCCAATTTCATCACTAAAATTAACTTTTCCTTCTCCATGAGGCGCACCAAATAAGGCGATTAAGGGTACAATTGCTTCAGGTAATGCAGTGCCTACCGCAACAAATATCGAACCAGTTACACCTTCGGAAATACCCAACGATTCACCAAGGTGTTCTAATGCATTGCAAAAGACCATTGCTGCTAGGAGAATGAATACCATTCCGATAATAAGTTGAAATAAATTAACCATTCATTTTATCCTGTAATAGTGGATAAAGTGGATCAACATCAGGCGTTTGATTGAAAATTAAAGAAAATGCAGCTGCCGCTTGTTGAATTAGCATTCCAATTCCATTTGTCTGGGTTATCTCTGCATTTAATTGTTCCATAGCCTTTAGAAACATTGTTTGCCTAGCTGTGTAAATCATGTCATATGCTAGAGCGTGAGTACTTAACTGCTTTACTTGGCTGAACAAGGTATTCTCGAACGTATTGGGTGTGGTATTAATTACAAGGTCATAACTAATTTCAGGAGCGTAGGCATCAACCAGATGTGATTTTTGGATAAAGTCATCCAGTTTAGAGCTATCGCGCATCAATAGGTCAATCCGTTTTGGAGCTTCTGCTTCCAAAGAACTTAATACTGAATAAATTACGCTGCCACTACCAATGATTAAGAGATTCTTATCTTTCAAAACCCGCCCCATCCGGCGTAGGTCGGCAACTAACCCAATTCCATCTGTATTATCTGCTAATAATAAATCTTTTTTGGCGATTAAATGATTTGCGGTCTGTGATAGCAACGTGTGAGGATTATGCTGATTGGCTAATGAATAGGCACGTGCTTTAAATGGTGCTGTTACGCTTAGCGCATATCCACCACTAGCAAAAAAATCCCGTACCACATGCTCAAAATCATCAATCGGCGCACAAATTTTACTATATTCTAACTCAATCGCGCATTGATGGGCAAACTCACTCCAGATTAGTGGTGAGAGGCTATGTGCAATCGGATTGCCAATTACTGCCAACTTATACATACTTTTATACCTATTATTTAAATTTAATCCGTAATTTTAACATATATACCCAATCATATTCATCATAGTGGGTAGTTCTCAGATTTGCTACCGAGATACTGTGAATTTTGTGGTTTGTCTTTCTAGTTTCGTATGAGGTACTCCATTAAGTTAACTGTTTAATTGTTTATTGGTTTGGATTAGCAATCCCTAAGCAACTTACTCTGATTGGGTGGTATAATCTGGCAAAATTTTAGTGAGTAAGACCATGCCAAATTTATATCTAATTCCAACCAGTCTCAATCCAGAGATCACAGCTTCCGTTCTGATTGAAGAGCAAAAGGAGCAAATTCATCATCTTAAACATTTTATTGTTGAAACGGCTAAAATCGGGCGTGCGCATCTCAAACAGCTTGGTTTAGCTTTGCCATTACAGCAGCTTGAAGTGCTGGAACTCAACAAACATAAGCAGGACTATAGTGCTTTGATTGAACCGCTTAAACAAGGATATGATGTCGGGTTAATCTCGGATTGTGGTTGTCCGGCTGTAGCTGATCCGGGTAGTCGGGTGGTAAGCATTGCGCATGCAATGGGGTTTACTGTTGTGCCGTTAATTGGACCAAGCTCGATCTTATTAACTCTAATGGCTAGTGGGTTGAATGGGCAGAAATTCAGTTTTCTGGGTTATTTGCCTGCTGAACCAGCCACCCGCAAAACACGACTCAAGCAGCTTGAGGGGCAAATTCTTAAGGAGGGTATTACTCAAATATTTATTGAGGCTCCATTTCGTAATCAACATTTATTTGATGCAATGATAAGCAGCCTTAATCATGAAATTAAGCTCTGTGTGGGGATTAACTTAATGACAGCCGAACAACAGATAATTAGTAAAACAATTGGACAATGGCAGCGTAAGCCTCTGCGCTTGGATAAACAAGAGGTGATTTTTTTACTTGGACAATAGGATAATCTGTAGCGTAATCTAGCATAGGCAATCAGTTACGCATAATTCTGCCAAAATGTTAAAATTATGTCTGGAGTTATGCTCAATAAACACTCAAAATACAGGAAATGAATATGAAACAAACAAAAATTATTGCGACTATGGGGCCAGCATCTTCTAGTCTTGAGGTGATGGAAAAATTAATTAAAGCTGGAGTAAATGTATTTCGCCTAAATTTTTCGCATGGTACACATGAATTTCAAGCGGAGAATGTAAAAAATATTCGCAAAACTGCCGCAAAATTATCAGTACCTGTGGCGATCATGGGCGATTTGCAAGGTCCTAAAATTCGAGTTAGTAAATTTGAGAATAATCAGGTTGAACTGGCAAATGGTGATGTTATTGTTTTAGATACCGCATTTGATGGGTTAGGTAATGCAAAATTAGTTGGTGTTGATTACAAAGAACTTGCTCACGATGTCAAACCACAAGATATTTTACTTCTTGATGATGGAAAAATTACCTTTACAGTTGCTAAGGTAGAGGGTAGCAAAATTACTTGTAATGTAACCCAAGGTGGAGTATTAAAAAATAACAAAGGTATTAACAAACTAGGCGGAGGTTTAACCGCGCCAGCTTTAACCGAAAAAGATTTGGATGATATTAAATTTATTGCCACTCAAAATTTGGATTATGTCGCAGTATCCTTTCCCAAAGAAGAAGGTGATATCATTTTTGCACGCCGTAAATTAGTTGAAGCTGGTTCTAAAGCTCAAATAATTGCTAAAATCGAACGTACTGAAGCCGTGTTCAAAAATCTTGATGCGATTATTAAAGCCAGTGATGGTGTAATGGTTGCCCGTGGTGATTTGGCAGTAGAGGTTGGTGAAGCATTAGTTCCAGGGATGCAAAAGAAAATGGTTCGCTTATGCCACAAATACCATAAAGTTTCAATCGTAGCAACACAAATGCTTGAATCAATGATTGAAAACCCGGTCGCAACGCGTGCAGAGGTGTCAGATATTGCCAATGCTGTATTAGATGGAACTGATGCGGTAATGCTCTCTGCTGAAACGGCTAGTGGTAATTATCCGTTACAAGCCGTTGAAACAATGGCGCGGGTATGTGAAGAAGCGGAGAAAATGGCTGATAATAATATCGAAGCGCATTTTGTTCATGAAAAATTTGCGAATACACAGCAAACAATCTCCATGGCTGCATTGTTTACTGCATATCATATGGAAGCTAAAGCCATCGTCGCACTGACTACTTCAGGTGCAACCGCACGCTGGATGTCGCGCGTAATTAGTGGTGTGCCGATTTATGCGATTACAGACTCACAAGAAGCATTACAAAGCATGGCGATGTATCGTGGAGTGTATCCGTTCTTTATGCAGCATCACGCAACTAACTCTAATGAACATGCTAATGAGGCGTGTGATTTCTTGCGTCGTCAGCATATTTTGGCTGAAGGCGATATGATTATTGCAACTATGGGTGAGCGAGTGTCAAAAATTGGTAGCACCAATTCACTGAAGATCATCAAAATTTAGTAATATTTATAAAAGGAGGTTGTGTAAGACCTCCTTTTTTCTGGAAATAACAATTTTTTTGTATAACTAGTTTACACAAACTAAAGTATAAAACAAAACTATAGCGGTTTAATCGAGTTAGGCACTATTTTGGCAGCAAAATTAGTAATTAAATCCTGAATCACCAAATCACTCTGAATTGCTTCTTCAGCGGATTGCTGCAGCGCATTAGCTTCTGCTTGATTATGGCTTTTGAGTGTCCCATCCTGAATTTCAGTCACAAAATTAAAACTTAAATCAAAATGACGCTGATATTTACTAAAGAGCATCTGTTCAATTTGATCAACACAAGCAGTTGTAACCAATTGTCGATAACTGTCATTAATTACTAATGTTAATTCATCCGGGTTATTTGAGTTAGTTTGTGAACAATTACTCAAAACCACTGCAATTGTTTTGTCAATTTGAGTTAAATCGATAGCCTTGACAAATTCCAGCCAGTTACTAAACTGATCCAATGGTCCTTCAATTTTGGAGGTTTCAGTTACTTCTTGTCTTGACTCTGTTTCCTCGGGTAACGCTGCGATTAACTGCTCTGAGTTGACAGGCTCTGCTGCCAACGGTATTTCTTCAGTTGTTATTGACTCTTCCCATGGTGCCAGTTCTTTAGTTTTCAGATCATTTTGCTGTTCATTCGCTATTTCTTGAGGGGTGAGCGCTTGCGTAATTTGAATATTTTCAGTTAACTCTGCTGTGACAGTGGGTTTAGGCGTGTTCGCTAATTTTTCTTCCTTAAATTGCTGTATCGCTGTTGTGCTAGTAACGGTAGTGGGGACTAGCTCAGTAGTACAATTTGCAGCTTGAATGATTAACTGCTTATCTTGATGACTACCAATTGTAAAAGCAATCATTCGTAATAAGTTCATTACAAAAATTGGATATTGATTCTGTACTTTACGAATTTGTTCCAAACCAAGGTTACTGATTTCAAAATAGAGCTGACAGTCTTGTAATGAAATTAATTTAGCCAGATTTTTGAGTTCATTACTTAACTGAGGCTGTGGACTTAACTGTGCTAGCCCAATGTTGAATAAGCTATAATTAATTTGCTCAAGAATATTTTCAAGACTGACACCTTCACTATTGAGGCGCTGACAAATATTAATTAAGCTGACACTATCAGCTTGTTGAATGGCAGTTAAAATTTCAATAATGCTGCTATTGTCACTAATTCCAAGCATTTGTCGTGTTATTGTCTCAGTGATATTGGCATTTGAAAAAGCAATCGCCTGATCGGTTAGTGAGAGTGCGTCGCGCATGCTGCCATTTGCCGCTTGTGCCAGAAGATCTAAAGCAGAACTCTCCGCACCAACTTGCTCTTGCTCTAGAACATAGCGTAGATGATCTTCAATTTCTACAGCCGATAGATTGCGTAATTTAAGCTGCAAGCAGCGCGAAAGTATTGTTATTGGCACTTTCTGTACATCAGTAGTTGCTAAGATAAATACCACGTGTGCTGGTGGTTCTTCCAATGTTTTTAGCATTGCATTAAAAGCTGATTTGGAAAGCATGTGCACTTCATCAATTATATATATTTTATATTTGCCACTGGTTGGTGCGTATTGTGCGTTTTCCAGTACTTCGCGGATATTATCCACGCCAGTATTGGATGCCGCATCGATCTCAATCACATCGACATAACGTCCGCGATCAATTTGCTGACAGTTTTCACAGCTGCCGCATGGCTCTGAGTTTTGTGGATTTAAACAGTTTAATGCTTTGGCGATAATCCGTGCAATAGTGGTTTTACCAACTCCGCGCGTTCCAGTTAACAAATAAGCATGATGTAATCTACCGCTGCTGATGATATTTTGTAATACAGTCACGGTGTTTTGTTGGCCAACTAAGTCAGCAAATTTTTTCGGACGCCATTTACGAGCTAGTACAGTGTGATTCATTTTTTGTTATTCCATATTTTCATGATCATTAATTATAACGATTGTATCACCAAATAGATTAAAAGGTAATTGATACTGAAAACCAATTTGCTTGGCCTTTATAATAACATTTGAAGCATTTGCTACGATGACTCCAAGTTTTGGCGCAATTTGATCAACAATCATACGCGTAATAGTACCACGCGTAACTTGAAACATTGCTGCAATTTCTTCTTGAGTAAAATTATTGCACAATGAAAAATCATGCATATGTGCCTGAGTTTAAGTGAGAAATGAAAAATTTATGTGGTAAATTTAAGTAAAACATACAGTATGTTGTTACAAGTAAACTTAACTCACTTCTAGTGTTAACAATATGTAATTATTATGTTTTAATGGGTTTTATAATCATATTGAGTAAAGCGATTCTGAACCCATATACGCATAACTTTTACATTCCACGCTTGAACTCTGGCTTTATTGCCAGAAGTGAACTTTTTTAAAGACCAATCATGTATAGCTGCGCTTCGTGTTTGAGGCTGGCTTCATTTCGGCACACGAATAACCTAGTTTATAGTATAATCTTAGACTAATATTTTAATCTAATCAAAGGTGTCAAATGTTTAATCTCGCACTCAAATCACAAACTGAATTAAAGAACCGTATTAGTCAAAATTATCGTCACAACGAACAATCCTGTATTGAAAATTTAGAAGCTATTTTAGGCTGGGATGCTGCCAAAGAGTCAGAGGTTAAACAGCTTGCAACAGAATTAATTGAAAAAGTAAGAACTAACCGTATTAAAGGTAAAGGTGTTGATGCGCTGATGCAAGAGTTTAAACTTTCCACTCAGGAAGGTATTGCTTTAATGTGTCTGGCGGAGAGCTTGCTTCGGATTCCTGATTCATATACCCAAAATAAACTAATTCGTGACAAGATTAAAACCGGCGATTGGAAAAGCCATACTAAGGGTGATAATTTCTTTGTTAATGCTTCAAGCTGGGGGTTATTGCTAACTGGTAAGTTGGTTAACGCCGATAGCCGTGAGAGTTTAACTTCAAGTATTGTTAAATTAGCGGGTAAATGGGGAGAGCCATTAATTCGTAAAGCAATGGGAACAGCCGTACGCTTTATGGGTAATCAGTTTGTGATGGGCGAAAATATTGAAGATGCTCTTAAAGCATCTGTGCCACAAGAAGCCAAAGGCTATCAGTTTTCTTACGATATGTTGGGCGAAGCGGCTTTAACTGACGAAGATGCACAAAAATACATGCAAAGTTATATTGATGCAATCCATGCCGTTGGCAAAGCTAACGCTGGGCGTGGTGCCAAAAATGGTCCCGGTATTTCAGTTAAATTATCGGCGATTCACCCCCGTTATGTGCGTGCGCAACGTGATCGTGTAATGAGCGAGCTATTCCCTCGACTAAAACATTTATATTTATTGGCAAAACAATATCAAATTGCATTGTTTATCGATGCTGAAGAGAGCGAACGCTTAGAAATTTCAATTGATTTACTAGAAAAATTAGTTTTGGATAAAGACTTGGCAGGCTTTGGTGGAATTGGTTTCGTTATTCAGGCGTATCAACGCCGCGCACCATATGTAATTGATTATGTAATTGATTTGGCAAAACGTGCCAATAATCGAATTATGGTACGCTTGGTTAAAGGTGCTTATTGGGATAGTGAAATTAAAAAAGCACAGGTTGACGGTCAGATCGATTATCCGGTGTTTACGCGTAAATTTTATACCGATTTGTCATATTTAGCTTGTGCGCGTAAAATGCTCTCAGCGCAAAGTGAAATCTATCCAGCATTTGCAACTCACAATGCCTATAGTCTAGCAGCAATCTATACTATGGCAAAAGCTGAAGATAAAGAATTTGAATTTCAGTGCTTATTTGGTATGGGCGAAACTCTTTATAATAACGTAGTTGGTAAAGAGCACTTAAATCTAACTTGCCGAGTATATGCACCAGTTGGAACTTATGAAACTTTATTGGCATACTTAGTACGTCGTTTATTAGAAAACGGTGCAAATTCTTCTTTTGTTCATCAATTAGTTGATCCGACAATACCAGTTAGTGAATTAGTCGTAAGTCCAGTTGAGTTAGTGCAGAAAGCGGAACGGGCATCTAATCCGTTCTTCAATAAACCAAGCCATATTTACCCGGGTAACCGAATTAATTCATTGGGTTTAGATTTGTCAGATGAATTCCAGCTCAGTGAATTAGAAGCTAAATTAAATCAATTTCAAACTAAAACTTACCGTGCTGAACCATTACTTTGGGATTATGTAATTAGCGAACGCGAGGCTAAACCAGTTATTAATCCAGCCAATAAAAATGATACGGTTGGCGAAGTGTTGAATGCTAATCTAGATGAAGTTGGCGTTGCGGTTAGTAATGCAGTCAGTGCGTTTCCTGCGTGGTCACAAACAGCTCCGGCAGAACGTGCGGCAATGATTGTTAAATTTGCCGATTTACTTGAGCAAAATTACTATGAGATTTTAAATATTGTTGTGCGTGAAGCAGGTAAAACGCTAAGTAATGGAATTGCTGAAGTACGTGAGGCGGTTGACTTCTGTCGTTATTATGCCGCTCAGGTAAGCAATGAGTTTAATAATGATACTCATCATGCACTTGGTCCCGTAATTTGTATTAGTCCATGGAATTTCCCATTGGCAATTTTTGTTGGTGAAGTAGTGAGTAGTTTGGTTGCAGGTAATACTGTAATTGCTAAACCATCAGCGCAGACTAATTTAATTGCTCATTATGCAGTAAAACTAATGCATGAAGCTGGTGTTCCTCCTGCGGCAGTACAGTTAATGATCGGTAGTGGTAGCATTATTGGTAATCAATTAACCAAAGATCCACGTGTTGCTGGCGTTATTTTCACTGGTTCTACTGAAGTGGCGCAAACGATTAATCAAAATCTAGCCTCAAAGGCTGATTCTGGCGTGTTAATTGCCGAAACTGGTGGTCAAAATGCGATGATTGTCGATTCAACCGCCTTACCAGAACAAGTGGTGCTAGATGTGGTTACCTCTGGTTTTGATAGTGCTGGACAACGTTGCTCGGCATTGCGCGTGTTATATTTACAAGCAGATATTGCCGATAAAACTATCAAAATGCTCAAAGGTGCAATGGATGATTTACGTGTTGGTAATCCGTCTTTATTAAATACTGATGTTGGTCCGGTAATCGATACCAAAGCGCAAAAAGTGCTATTGGATCATATTGATAAATTGAAAAAAACTGCGCGGATGTGCTACCAAACTAAACTTCAGCCAGAATGTGCTGATGGAATTTTTGTTGCGCCAACCGTATTTGAAATTGGTTCAATTAAAGAATTAAAACGCGAGGTATTTGGTCCGGTTATTCATATCATTCGCTTTGCTGGTGAAGATTTAGACAAAGTAATCGCCGAAATTAATAGTAGCGGCTATGGACTAACTCAGGGCTTACACAGCCGTTTAGAAGAGACTGCTGCCAAAGTTTACAATAACATCAAGGCTGGTAATATTTATATCAATCGTAACACGGTTGGTGCGGTGGTTGGCGTTCAGCCATTTGGCGGTGAAGGATTATCAGGAACTGGGCCTAAAGCTGGTGGACCATTGTACTTATATCGCTTGGTGCATACTGCAGCGCATCCTCAGTCTAAAGTTACTAAAAAAGTCGTAAATTTTGCGCAGTTGGATAATTTTGTTAATAGCCTTGGACAATTATCTCTTGATCAAGCGCAGATTACTGAATTATTGGCATTAGCTACGCGGTTAAAAGGAATTTCGCCATTGACCGAGCAAATTGAATTACCAGGTCCAACTGGTGAACGCAACTTTATGTTGTTTGCCGCTCGTGGCTTCGTCGGATGTTTGGCAGATAGCCTGTATGAGTACTGTGTTCAAGTGATTTACGCCTTGGCAAGTGGTAATCAGGTAATTTTACCTAAGGATGGCATTGCTGACAGTTTAGGGCGTTATCTTCCGAATAAATCATACTTCACTAGCGATCTTACTAAGGTTGAATTAATTCATGTCTTGTTAGTAAGCAAAAATTATGCCAATCTGACGAATATAAAAAATGAATTGGCGAAGCGTGATAGCTTGTTAACTGGTGTAATGCAAGAAGCAGATCATGGCTATAATATACATTTCTTAGTGACTGAGCGCACGGTAAGTATTAATATTACGGCAACGGGTGGGAATGTGCAGTTAATGAGTATAGATGATAAAATTTAATATACTCATCGTCTTTGACTCTTGAACTTTGTCGGCTTTCAAAAAAGACTCCTTATGTAGTTCTAACTACACTGCGTCGCCTTTTCTATCAATCCTTCGCGTCCAAGAGTCAAATACTTCGAGTATAATGTAAACGATTATATTATTGGATTTTAATTATGACTAAAGTAGTGACTCTAGCCCACTATTACACCACTCCTGAAATTCAAGAGTTGGCAGATAAAGTTGGCGATAGTCTCGAGTTGTCTTTGTATGCCAGAGATGCACAAGCGGATGTAATTGTTTTTGCTGGTGTGCGTTTTATGGCGGAGACTGCAAAAATTCTTAACCCAGGGACTAAGGTGGTGTTACCAGATACTGGCTCAACCTGTTCATTGGTAACGATGACTGATATCACTAAACTTCAAAAGTGGCGTGAGGAGCATGCGGATTATGTGCATGTAGCGTATGTTAATTCATCAGCAGAACATAAAGCGCTAGCTGATTGGATTGTTACTTCGCGCAATGTTGATGATATTATTGCTCATCTCTATGCTGAGGGTAAAAAGGTAATCTATTCACCAGATCGCAATATGGGAGCGTATCTTAATTTTGAATATGGTTACGACATGCCGCTATGGGAGGCGGTTTGTGAGGTTCATGATAAGTTTAATCAGCAAGCATTGGATGAAGCCTATGCTTCGGTTAGTGGTGCTAAATTTTTAATTGCGCATCCTGAGAGCCCATTGCCAGTATTACATGGTGCGGATTATATTGGCTCAACCAGTCAGATGTTAAATTGGGTACGTGACTTCGATGGTGAAGCCTCTGCAGTTATCTTTGTTGCAACTGAAGATGGTATTTTATATAATATGAAAAAAGTCCGTCCAGATTTGGATTTACGCCAAGCACCAATTTATAGTGGTTGCCAATGTAACTCATGCCCGTATATGAAACTCAATTCTTTAGATGCGGTGCGTGCAGCACAGGCTGGTACTGGCGGAGTAGAAATTGACTATCTGACTCCCGAGTTAATCGAGCAGGCTCGTAAACCAATTGATCGGATGTTAGAATTTAGTCAGCGTTATTATAAGTAAGGACTATATGCGAATTTTATTAACGAATGATGATGGTTATCTTGCCGCTGGTATAAGAGCGGTGTTTGCAGGGTTGTTGGCAGCTGGGCACGATGTAATTATGATAGCTCCTGAACGTAATTCAAGTGGTGCAGGGCAGTCAATTGCTGTTTATAATCCAATTAGTATCACTCAAGTAGAGGAACGAGTTTATTTTGTTACGAGTACTCCGGCAGATAGCGTACGGCTTGGTTTACAGTATGTTTATGGAAATGTGGATAATTATCCAGATCTAGTTGTATCTGGGGTTAATATGGGTGAAAATGTTGGTGAAGATGTGCTTTATTCTGGTACAGTTGGTGCTGCACGCGAGGGAACACTACATGGGATTCCAGCATTGGCATTTTCGACTAATGGAGTTAGTAAAGAAACGCATAATAAATTTAATCATTTAGAGTCAGCCGCGCGGATTGTTAGTGAATTAGTTGCCAAATTGGAAACAAATTCTAAATACTTGCCAGATGTGTTTATCTGGAATATTAATATTCCTAATCGTCCATATGCCGAAATAAAAGGTTATGAAACTACCAAGCTTGGGTTACGCCCAATTCATCAGCCATTGATAGAACAATCAACCCCACGTGGTAATATAATTTATTGGCAGGGACACTCTAGTGAGCCAGAAGAATATGAAATTGGAACGGATTTAGATGTTTTTATGAAGCAAGAAAAAGTTTCAATTACACCGATTGAAGTATTACCAACCAATTATGAACAAATGCCGATTGTCGATGCATTAACTAGCTAATAGGATTTAAGATGAAGAGAATATTATTGTTATTATCTGCCACTTTGATATTAAGTGCATGTTCTTTTACCCGAGCAACGCCAGCACCAATTGTTAATGGTACTGCTCCGCCAGTGACACAACAGCCAACTGCTGCTGTATCAGCAGGGTCTGCGGCTGTAGCTACTACTGCGGATGCCACCGCACCTGGTACTAAAATACAAAAAGTAGATGAAGATGATGATGGTACGGTTGTTAGTAGCTCTGCTCCAGCACCGAAAACTAAAACTAAACCTACTGCTTCAGGTGCTGCAGCTAACGCTAAAGCAGCAACAGCAACTACGACAGCAGCGAGTGGCGCAACATTGGGGAACGTTAATTGGTTAGCACCAATAGCTGATGGTAAAATTTTACAACCGTATAGCGCAACAACTAAAGGCGTAGATGTTGCAGGACGAGAAGGGCAAGCTGTCTTTGCTTCAGCTGCGGGTAAGGTAGTATATAGCGGTAATGGTCTTAAAGGATATGGCAATTTGATTATTTTAAAGCATCCGGATAATTATTTGACCGCGTATTCGCACAATAAAGTTAATCTTGTAAAAGAAGGTGACACTGTTAAACGTGGACAGAAGATTGCTGAATTAGGTAAAACGGAAAGTGACAAACCTATTTTACACTTTGAGTTACGCAAAAATGGTAAACCAATTAATCCAACTCCAATTTTTAATAATTAAGCAGATGAAAAATAAATTAATTCTAAGTTTGGTAATTGTCTTTGCAATTGCTTTCGTCTTTGCTGACAATGGACCACCAGCAGTTTATCAGCCAAATTATGTTTATGGTGAAACTCCGATGGGCGTGTATATGGGAAACCCATACGACATGGGCGATGATATGATGGGTGATGATTTTGTTATGCCCAATGGCGAAGGTATGGGGGAGTATCAGGGGCAATCAGGTGCTCCCGAGCAACAATTTCAATATCTGCAGGGACAAGAACAGTTAATGGAGCAAAGCTCCAAAGATGCACGTAAAGCATATTTTCAAGAGCAGGCTATTGGTGAAAGCATGGATCAGCAATATATTAAGCAAATTGATCAACAAACTCATCAATCTGCTCCTGCTCCAATTGTATTGCCAACTATGTAATGTTTACTCAATCAGATTCATCATCCTAGGTCGTTGATTCACTCCTTACTTACTTAGTGTAAGCTTCGTCGTAAATCGCCTACTAGTATTTCGAATCAGTTTGAGTATTCATTAGCTGCACAATTGTGTTAAAATAATGGTATATAAATTGTGGTTATCCTCAAATCTATTTATGGAGTCAACATGTCTAATCAAGTTTCATTTAATCCAGAGTCTTATCAAAAATATGTATCCGATATTCGTAATCTAGTGAGTAACATCAATGAGATTAACCAAAAAATAATTGCCTCAAACCAAGATTATGCGACTGAGAGTTATAAAGCTTATGGAGAGCATATGCAAGCGTTGATGAGTTCTAAAAATCCAATGGACTATTTCAATATTAATCGTAAATATGTTCAAGAGTCTTCATCTCGTTTTCAGCGCTTACTGACTAAACGTTATAGCTTGTTTGATGAGCTAAGTAAAAAATTAATGGCACAAAATAATATAATGTTTTTATTTCCTCAACAGATTCAAGATGCAATTTTAAAATTTCGTCAAAGTGGGAAAATGGATATGTTAAATCCTGATCTATGGTCTAAATTTACCAATATGTTAACTAATCGTGTTTAAAGCAAAACTCCAGAATATTTCTGGAGTTTTTTTACTATGGTAATTACAAATAAAATGAAGGATTGATGATTGCCCATAATCTAGTTGAGCTATTTAATTTGGATTATGAATTAATTAAAAGAAACGATAATAGGAGAAAATAATGAGTAAAAATTTAATGTTTGGAACGAATCTACTGGCAAGTAAAATTCCATTAACGGCAAAAGCCAAAGAGTTCCAGGATTATGTAACGGATGCTATGCAACGTAGCTCGTTATTTATGGATGTGATGCGTAAACGTGGAAATGAAATGGTCGATATGACCAAAGATAATTCGTCAACCGTACTTAATTTTAAATTTGAAAAATTAATGGATGGTTCAAGTTTTGAACGCCCGATTAATTACTGGTTAGCACGAATGTTGCCACCTGAAGGTGTTGTGACAGATAATAATAAGCGTCCTTATGTGATTCAAGATCCGCGTGCTGGACAAGGACCTGGGATTGGCGGTTTCAAAAAGGACAGCGAGATTGGTGATGCACTAAAAAATGGGCACCCAGTATATTTTGTTGGCTTTAATTCAACACCGATAGATGGACAAACCTATGAAGATATAATCAAAGGACAGGTTAAGTTTTATGAGAAAGTAGCTGAGCTACATCCTAATTCACCTAAAATGTGCGCGATGGGTAATTGTGCCGCTGGATACCTGACGATGTTCAGTGCGATGCAACGCCCAGATATATTTGGGCCGATAATGATTGCTGGTTCTCCACTCTCATATTGGAATGGTGAACGCGGGCGTTATCCGATGCGTTACGCTGGTGGTATGGTCGGTGGTTCATGGATTAATTCTCTCTTGGGTGATTTAGGCGGCGGTAAATTTGATGGAACTTATTTGGTATTAAATTTTGACTTACTTAACCCTGCTAATTTCCTGTGGAGCAAGCAATATGACTTATACGCTAATATTGACAAGGAAAGTGAACGCTATTTACAATTTGAAAAATGGTGGGGTGACTTTATTCAATTTAATACGCCAGAAATCAAGTGGCTGGTAGACAAATTATTTGTGGGTAATGAATTAACCACTGGCAAATTAACTACTGAGGACGGGATTAAACTCGATTTACGTGCAATTACTTCACCAATTATTACTTTTGTGTCTGATGGGGATAATATCAGCCCGCCAGCCCAATCCGCGGGTTGGATTGCCGATATGTATAAAGATGAACAAGAAATTCAAGCGCGTGGTAAAACGATTGTTTATTGCTTAAATCATAAAGTTGGACATTTGGCTATTTTTACAGCAACTAAAGTTGGTAAACGTGAAGATGAGCTATTTGTTGAGAATATGGATTCAATTGATATCTTACCACCAGGATTATATGAATTAGTAGTTGATACACCTGAAGGTGAAGAAGTCAGTGGCAAATTACGTTCACACTATGAAGCACGGACAATTGAAGATATTAAAGCTCTGGGCTATAATAGCGTTGAAGATGATCGTGCGTTTGCAACAGTTGCGAAAGCATCAGAAGCGCTCAGTTATATGTATGATAAACTGGTTCATCCGTGGTTTAAGATTTATGATAATCCAGAAGTTGCCAATCGGCTCAAGAACTTCCGACCATTACGTTTAAGTTATACTTTGTTTGCCGATAGTATTAATCCATGGATGAAGTTTTTTGAAGATGCTGCAACTAAGGCTGAGCAAGAGCGTGTTCAACTGGACGAAAGTAACCCATTTTTACAGATGCAACAAGAGAGTTCTAAATTTATCACTCAATATCTACAAAATATTGCAAATTTCCGGGACGGAGTTCGTGAGCAAATGTTTTTTAATATTTGGTCCAACCCTTTAGTGCAGAAGTTTTGGGGAACTGATACTGGTGCACCGCGTTACACACCAAGCATGACACAACTTGACCGTGATGAGTTAATGAAAAACTATCAGGCAGAAATAAAGCGTAATTTGGCAGTGAAAAATAAAGTTGAAGCTTTATTTCGCTTTATTGCTTTAATTCAGGCTCAACGTAACAAAGTACAAGAGTTTGTGATTCGAGTTTTGGTTCATAAAGCACGTGAACTAGAGCCTAGATGGAGTGATCGTGATTTTCATGAAGTAATTAAAGCTCAAGCAATGGTTGTACGTAATGATCCTGATGCTGCTTTGGTAGCATTAAAGTCTTTTGTTGATAAGGCTAACCATGGTACTGAATTATCAGCAGCGGTACATGATGTGATTGATAAAATCGGTGGTTTACCAGCTGAGGTTACAGACATTGCACGAAGTATTGCTGCTAAGCTTATGGCGAAAACGACCAATAAAAACTAATTATCAGCGATTGAGCAGGAACTAATGCAAGGCGATCCAATGTAACGAGAGGTACATAGGAAGCCTTGCGACAATGCCATTTTGAATATAGATGAATTAGCGAAGAGCATGTCTGTCAGAATACTGGTCTCTATTCTGACTATTCTAAATTTTGTTTGATCAGTGGAATTGTGATAGTTTTTTTTAGAGCCAGTGCTGCATTGCTAATTTTAATGATTAGTTGAATTAATTTGCCTAAGTTGCGTGTATAATGGTGGAGCAAGTATTTCAATTCTGCTTCACCAATTTTGATACCTTCGCGATTACTATAGATAGTTAGTGCGCTGAGTAGTTCTGATTCATTGAGGTTTTTAAGTCCAAATACAAGCCCAGAATAAATCCGAGTTTTCAAGTCAACCCGAATTTTAGAGTTATTAAGATTAATTGTTGAGCTAGTTAATAAATAATTGTCTCGATTATTTAATTTTATATGATTAAATAAATCAAACAGTTCAATTTGTTGATCTTCGTTTAGAGTATCAATATTGTCTATCGCGATGAAACGTAGTTCATCCAAATTTATACCGCTTAGTTGTTCGTTAATTAATTCTCGGGCATCCAGATAGATTGCATTTTGGTGACGGCTGGAAGCCAGATTTACCCATGATTTTAACAAATGAGTTTTACCTGTTAAATGTTCACCATAAATATGAGTAAATTGATTGGTAAAACTTTGTAGGTTTGCTACGGTTATTTCATTACCCGAAGCTATGAAACTATTAAAATCATAGTGTTGGTTGAATAAGTCTAATAACTGCTGTGCGCTCATTACGAATTGTCTTTATAATAATGAGTATTAATATAGTACTCTTTAGCATGGCGTAGCAATACTACTGCAATTGTTGATAATGGAAGTGCAAGTAATACACCAACAATACCAAATATTTTACCAAAAACCATCAGTGCTAAGATAATCATTACCGGGTTAAGACCAATTCTACCACCAACCAAAAATGGAGTAACCAAGCCACCCTCCATAACATGACCAATAGCGAAAACAATCACGATAGCCAACAAACTTCCAGATCCCGTAAACTGGGAAAGCCCGATGGTTAATGCAAAAATCAAGCCAGATAATACGCCTAAATAAGGGATAAACACCATTAGCCCGGTAATAATCCCGATAGCTGTACCCGATGGTAAGTCCACGATATTTAAACCGACTGCATAGTAAGCTGCCATGATTAGCATAACTGAAAGTTGCCCACGCAGATAAGAAGAAAGCATTATGTCCACATCACGAAATAAACGATGCATTGCTGATGTAAATGAACGAGGAATAAGTTCATCAAAAAATTTAAGAATATTATGCCAGTTAATAATTGAGTAAAAGAGAGCAAATGGAATTAATATAATATAGACAACAATTTCAATGAGAATTATACTATTTTGGGCGATATGCGAAAATAGATCTAAATTATTCGAGATTTTTGCTTGATTAGTAACTAGCATCTCTTTCAAGCTGTTTAAGTCTAAACTTAAGTGAGTGCCTAATTGGAGATTTAGTTTACTAATGATGTTGACATTAATTAGGGCAATAATTTGTGGTAATTTGGTAAGAATAACTTTAAATTGCCCTACTAGTACAGGTATCAGATACATTGGAATGGATATGAAAATTAATAAAACTAGTAATGCCAAAAACATGGCGCTAAATTTTCTGCGTACCTTAAATTTATTTTCTAGTTTATCAACTAATGGATTCAGAATATAAGCCAGAATGAGGGCTGCAATAAATGGAATCAGAACTTTTCCGACATAGAGCATAAAGCCAAATAGAAGGACAGTTGCTCCCAAAAATGAAAGTATCGGTTTTAGCTTGATTAGCTGTTGTTGCATATGTATAATTTCCTATGATAAATTTAGCAGTTATTATACTACAGCCGGCGTTCATATTTAAGGTAGTTGTTTATAACTTTAAGTAAATATTCAATCTATCCATTGTTACATCTATCTAAAGCTAAAATTTAAGCTGGTCGATATGTTAATAGATGGTTAATAAAAGCATAGGATTATTTTTATTCGCCATAGCAATAGCTCAGACTGGTATAATTTCAGGTTTAAACAACTATATTTGTGAGATATAAAAAAACATGGAACAAAAATTTATACCATTTGCCTTACCTGATATTGGTGAGGAAGAAATTGAAGAAGTTATAAAAAGTTTACGTTCAGGCTGGGTAACTACTGGACCCAAGACGCGAGAGTTTGAACAAAAATTTGCTGAGTATATTGGCGCTGGTGTAGAAGCAATTGCAGTTAATTCGGCAACAGCTGGTTTACATCTGGCCCTAGAGGCATGTGGAGTTAATTACGGTGATGAAGTAATTGTTCCAACTCTAACTTTCACCGCAACAGCAGAGATTGTGCGCTATTTGGGTGCTGATCCAGTATTTGTTGATTGCGATCCTACGACTCTATGTATTGATATTGCGCAGATTGAAAATAAAATCACTGCCAAGACCAGAGCTATAATTCCAGTGCATATGGCAGGGCTACCTTGTGATATGGAAGCAGTTTTAGCTATTGCAAAACGCCACAATCTTCGGGTTATTGAAGATGCGGCACATACTTGTCCAAGTAAAATTAATAATGTCTATATCGGTCAACATGATTCGGATGCAATAGTTTATAGTTTTTATGCAACCAAAACCATTACGACTGGTGAAGGTGGCATGATAGTTACCAACAAACCTGAAATCGCCAAACGCTGCAAAGTAATGCGCCTGCATGGAATGAATCGTGATGCGTTTGATCGCTATACTTCAACTAAACCTGCATGGTTTTATGAAATTGTCGCACCAGGTTATAAATATAACTTAACTGATATTGCCAGTTCGCTAGGTGTTTGTCAATTAGCTAAAGCTGATCGTTTTCAAGCTAGGCGACAAAAAATGGCGGAGCGCTATTTAACTGAATTAGCTGATTTGCCAATTATTTTGCCACCACAAGTTAAAAATAAGAAAACTGATCTTCATTCATGGCATTTATTCTGCTGTCAGATTGTCAGCAAGAATGTCAATCGCGATCAATTTATCCAAAAAATGAGTGAGGCTGGCATCGGTACATCAGTACATTTTATTCCGCTCCACACTCAACCATATTGGAAAGATCACTATTCATTGACAAATGACCAATTTCCGCACGCAAGTAATTACTATCAAAATGCAGTGAGTTTGCCACTTTATACCAAAATGAGTGACGAAGAGCAAACACGGGTGATAGCTGTTATTCGCCAAATTTTGGCATAGGGCTAAGACGTGCTTCTGAAACGCTTATTTGATTTTCTTTGTTCTGCTGGTGGTTTGGTGATTTTATCGCCAGTACTTATAGTTATAATGCTGCTAATTAAACTAACTTCAGCTGGACCGATATTTTTTCGTCAAACTCGAGTGGGGCAACATGAACAATTATTTCAGATTCATAAATTTCGCACGATGATAGTTAACGCCGAAGCGCGTGGACTAAAGATTACTGTTGGGCAAGATGCGCGGATTACTTCAATTGGGCGTTTTTTACGTAAAACCAAGCTTGATGAACTTCCGCAGTTAATTGATGTACTTATCGGTAATATGTCCTTGGTTGGTCCGCGTCCTGAGGTTCCCGAGTATGTCAAATATTATCCAGCAGAAGTTAAAGCTCAGATATTTAAGTTAAAGCCAGGGATTACCGATTGGGCGTCAATCAAAATGATTGATGAGAATGCGATTTTAGCGAAAGCAGAGAATCCCGAACAGGAATACATCCATAAAATTTTACCTGAAAAATTAGCGTTTGCCGTGCGTTATGCAGAAACACGTTCACTTAGCTTGGATGTTTATCTGATTTTTCTGACTATTGCTAAAATTTTTACCCGTTAATTGAGAGTTGAAATATGTTACAGATGCTTAAAGATAAAATAGCCTATTTATTTAAATGGGAAATCTTAGCGTTATTGATTGTTGACTGTATATTGTTACCTTTGGCATTATTTACTGCTGTGTGGTTACGTCTGGGAGCAGAATGGGACCCTAAAATAAATCCGTTTATCTGGATATTTTTTAGTGTTCCACTGTGGACGATTCCTCTTTTTGTACAAATGGGTTTGTATCGGGCAATAATCAAATTTCTCGATGATACGGTAGTTTATATAGTATTTATTGGTGTAACTGCATCGGTTCTGATCTTAACCTTATTAATCCACTTTACGAATGCTTTAGCTTTTCCACGTACCGCAATTGTTATTTACTGGCTATTTGCTTTAGTTTATATCGGTGGTAGTCGCTTTATGCTGCGTGGTGTTTTGCGTAAAATTGGCTATAACAGCGATGCAACACCAGTTGCTATTTATGGCGCAGGTAGTGCAGGAGTTCAGCTAGCTAATTCTTTAATCCACGGTCGCGAATATGCTCCGATGTTTTTTATTGATGATAATAAAAGTAAATGGCATACCACTATACGTGGGATTAAAGTCTACGCACCGCATGAATTACAGCGCATTAGTAATATTTATCATATTGAAGCGGTATTATTGGCGATACCTTCAGTAGCATTAAGTCGGCGCCGTGAAATTATTCAAAATATTGAGCAAAGTGGATTGTATGTTAAAACTCTACCTGGTATTGCTTCGATTGTCAGTGGTGAAGTGAAATTCTCTGATATTAAAGAAGTCGATATTGAAGATTTGCTTGGGCGTCTACCGGTACCAGCTAATCAAGAGCTGCTGACTAAAAACATTGTGAATAAAGTAGTTTTAGTGACTGGTGCAGGTGGTTCAATTGGTAGTGAGCTAACACGTCAGATTGCGAATTTAAAACCAAGAAAACTAATCATCCTGGACTCTTCGGAATTCGCACTTTATTCTATTGAGCAGGAATTACGTGCTCGATTTGGTTACTTAAATCTAAGGGTTGTACTTGGTAGCGTTACTAATCAGAAATTAATTGAACTATTATTAATCAAAGAACGAGTAAATACAATTTATCACGCCGCTGCTTATAAACATGTGCCAATGGTTGAAGCCAATCCTTTATCTGGTTTGGAAAATAATGTTTTGGGAACGTACACTGTTGCCAATGCCGCATTAAAAGCTCAGGTAGATAATATGGTATTAATTTCAACTGATAAAGCCGTGCGTCCGACCAATGTAATGGGTGCAAGCAAGCGTCTTGCTGAGCTAACCTTACAAGCATTTGCCGAAATTTCAGGGCATACTATTTTTAATATGGTGCGTTTTGGTAATGTCTTAGGTTCTTCTGGGTCGGTTGTGCCACTATTTAAACGCCAGATTAAGCTAGGCGGGCCGATCACTGTTACGCATCCTGATATTATTCGTTACTTTATGACGATTCCAGAAGCGGTGGAACTGGTTATTCAGGCGGGGAATATGGCGCTGGGTGGAGAGGTATTTGTATTAGATATGGGAGATCCGGTAAAAATCACAGATTTAGCACAGAAAATGATTTATCTAAGTGGCTTTACTTTAAAGAATAGCGAAAATCCAAATGGTGATATTGAAATTAAATTTACTGGCTTGCGCCCAGGTGAGAAATTGTATGAGGAATTATTAATTGGAGATAATCCTGTTCCAACTGAACATCAACGTATCATGAAAGCCAATGAGAAATTTATTGCTCTAAATGAATTAAAACCACGACTTGAGTTATTAAAAGATTGTGTCCGTAGCGGTGAAGTTACTCAAGCAATAGCTCTTTTGCGTGAGTTAGTTTATGAATATCAGCCAAGTAATTAGCGAGACCTTAATGTTTTAGCTGACGCAGTTACGTCAAAGATAAATTTTTTGCATAAAATAATTGCTAGCTAATCCTATGAATCAATTAGATATTACACGACAATTCCTTGATGGTGCTTAGAAAAAATCAACAAAAAGATTTGACTGTTATCGCTTGGTTGTGTGATAATACCGTTCTGCCGCGAAGAGACGGCATCCGAAAAACGGAATTAGAACAGATCTTTAACAAGAAAAACAATCAATAAATGTGAGGCATCTAGCTATCAGTGTATTGAAGAAATACGAAAAAAGTTTGGTCTTAGAAATAAGATTAGACACAGATAGTTAGAAGTCGAACGGGAAACCGAATATTGAGAAATTAATAGATTAAGTATAGAGATATACTTTAATCGACGTCTAGCGAAAGTGGCGTAAGCCACTTAGAATCTCTGCATAAGAGATTCAGACTCAAAAAGTCACGGATTAAAACGAAAGAGTTTGATCCTGGCTCAGATTGAACGCTGGCGGCGTGCTTTACACATGCAA
>ERZ650304.49-NODE-49-length-76464-cov-13.042011_pt1 | contig 76464 bp, 61 predicted proteins | sample MGYA00376240_ERZ650304 | MGnify/ENA primary metagenome ERZ650304 (study PRJEB26733, sample SAMN07839271) | wastewater metagenome | biome: small river; feature: stream; material: water | place: USA: North Carolina | collected 2016-03-01 ...
GCTTGACCAACCTGAGCATTAGCCGCTTCAACCAAAATTTTGTCTTGCGCCAAAGCGTTTTCCGCTTGAACTAATTGAGCTTTTGCTTGAGCAAACTGAGTTTGATAGGTTTGTAAATTTTGAGTTGAGGCCGCGTTTTGCTTATTCATTTCCGTATAACGTTCAACTTGAGCTAACGCATTAGCATAATTTACTTTAGCGCTCGCCACGTTAGCTATTGCCGTACTGATTTGAGCTTTGGCATTATTTGCTTGTTGAACCGCATACTGTAAAGCTTGCTGCTGCTGATCTAATTGTACGCTATAGTCAGTTGGCGCAATTCGAAACAAAACATCACCTTTGTGGACAAATTGATTATTTTTCACCAAGATATCTTCAACATAGCCACTAACTTTAGGCGCTACATTAACCAAGTTTGCATTTACGTATCCATCATCGGTAGATGGGTATTTTTCAGAGTGTTCAAAATACCAATATACACCACCACTTACTACTGCAACTAATAATGCGCCACGAGCAATAATGCTGATTTTCTGTTTATCCATTTATTATCCATCCTCTAAATTTTTTGTGAATAGTTGAAATATTTGATTTTCTATATTTTTGCAAACTAATGCGCGTGAACTTTAATAATACCTTTGGCTGGTTTAGCTAAGAACATCGGCAATAGACAAAGAGATAATGCCATTATGCCGCCCAAATAAAAGAGATTTATATTTGCAATCAAAAATGCTTGGGCTTGTACTTGCTGCGACAGAATTGTTACCTGTTTTTGGATTGACATTCCTTGCAATAATCCATTTTGCATCTGTTGCACTGCACTATTAAAAGGTGTTAAATGTGTTGATAAATCATTCCACGAGACTTGCTCGTTTCGGCTTAAAACTGTCGATGCGATTGAAGTACCAACTGAATTGCCAATATTTCTAAAGAAATTAAACACTCCACTGGCATCATTGCTTAAAGCTTCAGTCACACCTGTAAATGCAACTTGTAGCAATGGAGTAAATGTCATTGACATGCTAAGACCAATAACTGCACAGGTTAGTAATTGAGTGGATAGACTCCAGTTGGTACCGAAATGTGTTTCTATCCAACAACCACCGCTAAATAAGAGTAGCCCGCTAATGAGAATAATCCGTTTATCAAACTTACTACATAGGATACTGCCTAAAATGCCACCAAAGACAGCGCAGACACCGCGTGGAGCGGTTATATACCCCGCGATATCGACAGGGAAATTATACCCCTGTTGTAAAAATGTAGCATAAAATGCCATACCCGTTGTAACCGCAACCATAAACAGAAAGACAATTGCACAAGATATTACAAAGTTGGAGTTTTTAAAAAGTTCAAAGCTAACTACTGAACGCCCAAGCATCCCGCGCCAGATAAAAAAAGTAATAAAAACTAAGCCAACACAGAGACAAATCACCATTTTATGCGAATTAAACCAATTCAGATTATTGCCCTCATCAATGAAATACTCAAGAGAACCAAAGCCAATTGCCATAAATGCAAAACTAATTGAATCAAAATTAACTTTAGTTGTAACTGTTTCTTTCATCCAGAAGAATACAATCAAAAATGCGACTAGACAAATTGGCACATTTACAAAAAATATACATCTCCAGCTATATGCATTTACTAAATAGCCACCAGCTAATGGACCAATAATTGGCCCCAATACAACTGTCAGCGTCATTATGCTCATCATTTTTGGCTGTTCTTCTTCATCAAAATTACCTACAATATAGCCTTGTGCCATAGATGGTAAAAATGCACCGCCAATCCCCTGAATCAAGCGAAAAATAACCATTTCATTCAAGCTGCTCGCAAAACCGCAAAGCACTGAAGATACTCCAAAAACAAGAGTAGACAATAAAATTGTTTTTTTGCCACCTAATCTTGAGCTAACAAATCCAGTTGTCATAATGAAAACTGCAGCCGCCACAATGTAACTCGTAGTTACTAGTGAGACTTCTTGGATATTGCACCCCAGCGCACCCATAATGTGGGGAATTGCGACTGCTACAATCGTCAAATCAACGATTTCTGCTAAAGCCAGTAAACAAACGGCAATAGCAACAATAGATCGAGGTTCTAACCAAAAACCTTTTTTCATATAAAACAGTCCTTTATATATGATAGGATATTGAAGTGATACATTTGTTGTATTTAATAAATTAAACCGCGATTTTACGCTATATTCAACTAAAGACACAACTACATTTTTACTTAGATCTAACAGTGTTATGAAATTACGTAAAAAGTAGGTCAATCAACAAACAAAATCATGCTAGCATTATATTATGTTAAACTAGCAAGTTGATATTCTAGTAAGAGTGCAAAGATGTTAAATAGAGATGATCAAATTTTTCTTGAACAATATGTTACCTATTTTAAATTAATAAGTGAGTCAACTGGAGATCTCTTGGGTGGAATACTTGGTTTAGATCATAAGATTTTATACAAATCTGAATTTTCCAAGCGCATTGGCGCAAGTGATAGCGAAGTAATGGAACATCTCAAAAAACCAGAGGTCATAGCGTTACAAACCAAAGCCATTGAAAAACGTATATTGATAAAATACTTGCTAATGGGGCTAATGGAAAATGGTAAATCTAGTTTTTTAATTTTATCTTATGCTCCAATTATAAACCCAAGTACTAATAACGTTGTTGCTCTTTATAGTAGCAGTAAAGTGGTGGAAACGTTTAATATCTGGTTTATCCTGTCCAAATATTATACTAAAGGCGTTGCAGTAATTGATAAGTTCGAGTACCAGATTAAACTTACAGCTCGTGAAAAGCAAGTCGTATTTCTATTTCTGCTGAATCTGGATAGTAGTACTATTGCTGAAATAGTTTCCAAGATTGAAGGTAAGAGAATATCTAAAAATGCGATTGACCAAGTGTTTACCGCGCAGTTAATTCCCAAATTTGCAGTATTTGGACGTAAAGCTCTTTATGATAAATTAACTGATTTAGGCTATTATCGCTTTATACCAAATAATGTATTACACAAAGGCTTTTGTATTGAAATAACCGATTACACGATATTTGACCACAATGATTGATAGTAGAAAAAACTTAATTTTTAGTTAAAGAAAAAATAATGAAAAGACTAATACTTAGCTTGTGCTCTTTGCTTATAACAACTTCCTGGGCAAGTGAGACCATTACGATCGGTGCGTCCTCAATACCTCATGCGGAGATGTTGCGATTTATTCAACCAACATTAGCCAAACAAGGTTATGATCTTAAAATTTCTGAGTTTTCAGAATATTTAACGCCTAATTTGGCAGTAGTTCAAGGACAATTGGATGCCAATTTCTTTCAGACTAAACCTTATTTGCTGCAGTATAATAAAGACCATCATGCTAATTTAGTTGATTTGGTTAATGTCCATCTTGAGCCTATGGGGGCGTATAGCAATCCCAGTGAAGCCAAATTTGCCAAAACTAAAAACCCAGCAGATTTAATCAAAAATTCAAAGATAGCAGTACCAAATGATGCAACAAATGAAGGACGCGCGTTAAATATTTTACAAGCCAATGGAGTAATCAAAATTCAGCAAGGGATTGATTTACCAACAAAGAAAAATATTACAGCTAATCCGTATGGCGTAGAAATTGTTGAACTAGATCCATCCATGTTACCTCGTGTGTTTAGTTCCAAGCAAGTTGATATCGTATTGATGACGACTAATTTGGCAATGTTTTCCGGTTTAAACCCAACTAAGGCTACATTGCTTGAGCAAAAAAGTAGCCCTTTTGTTAACATAGTAGCTGTACGAGCGGATGAGGTTGAGTTACCGAAAATGAAGGCACTGGCAAAAGCTTTAACTTCACCAGCAATGAAAGAGTTTATTAAGCAGAAATATCATGGTGCGGTAGTACCTGCTTTTTAACCTGAAATTAAATTTACAAATACTACACGCTAGTGTGAAAATTAGTGAACAAAAGTAAATGTGTCTGGCGTCGCAGCTTCCCAAAAGCGCTTGTATTGCGCAGGCACAGTTTCAGGATTTAATAAACAATCTGGTTTAACAAATTCATAAATCTCATCAAAATAGCGTACTTCATGATCGCTAATTCGACGCATTACACTTGATGGCAAAATATCACTTGGATTAGCAAGCCCCATTGCACCAACTAACTCAGTAAAGTTTTTTACCGTTGACGCGTGATAATTATAAACTCGTTCAGATTTATCATCTATATCCAGCTGTTTGAATAAACGAGGATTTTGCGTTGCAACCCCTACTGGACAAGTATTATTACCGCACTGCTTAGACTGGATACACCCCAACGCCAACATCATTGCTCGAGCTGAGTTAATAATGTCTGCGCCAAGAGCCATCATGCGAACCATATCAAAACCTGTTGCATTCTTACCGCTAGCAATAATTCGAATATGTTTACGTAAACCGCAACCGACCAATGCATTATTCACAAATACCAAAGCTTCTTGCAGTGGCATTCCAATCGAATTAACAAACTCAGATGGAGCAGCACCGGTTCCACCTTCCATACCATCAATAACGATAAAATCTGGGTAGATTTTAGTTTGGAGGATTGCTTTACAAATCGCAAAGAATTCAGTTTTTTTACCAATACACAGCTTAAATCCAACTGGCTTACCACCAGATAATTCACGAAGTTGCGCGATAAAATGACAGAGACCTTCTGGTGTTGAGAAAGCTTTATGGGTTGGTGGAGAGATTACATCTTTATCCATGCCAACACCACGAATCCGTGCAATCTCGGGAGTTATTTTTTCTTTGGGTAGCATACCACCATGTGCTGGTTTTGCACCTTGTGATAATTTGATTTCAATTAATTTCACATTCGGCAGGTTTGCTTGTTGTTTAAATTTCTCGGGATCAAAATTACCATCTTCAGTTCTAAAACCAAAATAAGCAGTAGCCACCTGCATGCCAACATCGCCACCTTGTAAATGATATTCAGTAAGTCCACCTTCTCCTGTATTGTGAAGAAAATTCCCTTTTTTTGCTCCCAAGTTTAATGCCATAATTGCATTTTTTGATAATGCTCCAAAACTAAGTGCAGAAATATTTAAGCGTGAAGCCGAATAAGGCTGAGTACATTGCTCATTACCAATTAAAATGCGAGGATCAACATTACTATGATGCTTAGGAGCTAATGAGTGTAGCGCCCATTCATAACCAGCTTTCATAATGTCTTTATCATTCCCGAATGAAATTGTATCGGGAATACCTTTGGCACGTTCATAGACAATAGTCCGAGTTTTACGATCAAATGGGCGTTCGCTATCATCGCTGGCTACAAAATATTGTTGAATTTCCGGGCGAAAAAACTCCAATATATAGCGCATATGCCCAAGAACTGGAAAGTTACGTAATAAGGTATGTTTGCGCTGTAAACGATCATATATGCCAACCGCAGCAAGGATTCCGATCAGACCAAAGATCCAATACCAATTCGCTTGCACAATAATCAGTAATGCGACGAAAAAAATTAAAACAATTCCAAAACCTACATACCACTTACGGCGCTCAGTTACTTGCATAAGTTATCCTTAAAAATTTAATAGAGTATTTTAACATTGTTGTATGGAACTATCAGCCTGATTTTGTTTCTTCCAGATATATTTGCCCCCACTCTTCCAATTGCTGCAAGATTGGTTGTAGCTTTTTACCAATTTCAGTTAATGAATATTCAACTTTAGGTGGAACTTCCGCGTAAACTTTACGGCTCACCACTAAATCTACCTCTAATTCCCTAAGCTGATTAGTAAGCATCCGTTGTGTAATTCCAGAGTTTAAACGACGTAGCTCACTAAAACGTTTAGTTCCATCCAACAGCGCACAAAGAATAGATAGCTTCCATTTTCCACCTAAGATTCTTAGCACTACACCGACTGCACAATCCTCATCGTGAATATTTGGCATAAATTTATTTCCTTAAAAAAGCTAATCACAACAGCAATAGTATATATTTCAATACTATATCACATTTAAGTAAGTACTTGCTAATTTAACTAATTATAGTTACAATACACTATTAAAAATTTTAAGGATAATCTATTATGTCAATCAAAAAAGTTCACATTATAAATGCACATCAAAAATGGAGTGGAATCGCCGAAGGTAATTTAACCCGTCATTATATTGATGTTATGAGCAAAGTTCTAGATGATAAACAAATTGAGTACACAATTGTAAATATCGATGATGGTTATGATGTTGAACAAGAACTTAACCGCTTAGTTGAAGCTGATTTAGTAATCCTACAATTTCCAATGTATTGGATGAGTTTGCCGTGGCTGGGTAAAAAATATATTGATGAAGTATTCATGGCAGGACAAGGCAAGATCTATCAACATGATGGACGCGTAATTGATGATGCTAGCAAAAAATATGGTAGTGGTGGTTTACTAAAAGGTAAATATATGCTTTCAATAACCTGTAACGCACCAGTTGAAGCATTTGAGACAGATGGACAGTTTTTTAATGCTTTAGGTGTAGATAATGCATTTATGGCGGTACATAATGCATTACGCTTTGTTGGTCTAACTAAATTACCGACTTTCATATCTCATGATATCTTTAAAAACCCAGAAATTGAAGCAGATAGTCAAAAATTAGAACGGTTATTACGAGATGCGCTACAATCCTAAACTTATGTGATAAATATGAAAGGTGTTATCTGATGGAAGTAATTAATTCCCGTAATTTAATTATCCCTGCATTATTGGCTGGGTTATTATTGGTTTCGTGTTCAGATAATGCTTCTACCACAAATAAATCAACACATTCACAGAATGAGCTTCGTGTTGATATTGGCAGTGAGCCACCATCGTTAGATCCGCAATTACTCGCTGACACTTCTTCGGCACGAGTAACTAACGATTTATTTGCGGGTCTGGTAGACTTTGATCAAAAAAATCAAGTGATTGCTGGTTTAGCTGATAAATGGACTATTAGCCCAGATGGCAAAAGCTATACCTTTCATTTACGTGATGGAATTAAGTTTTCTGATGGAACACCAATCACTGCCAATGATATTGTATTTTCATGGCAACGTCTGGCTAATCCAGATTTTGGTGCTCCATATGCACAGTTATTAAACAATTTACTTAATGCCAAAGAGATAGCCCAAGGTAAAAAACCAATTGCTAGCCTTGGAATCCGTGCAGTTGACCCGAAAACTTTTCAAGTTAATCTAACTCAAGCAACGCCAGATTTTTTAAAGTATTTAACTTTGCCAGCATTTGCGGTATTACCTGCACATACGATTAATAAATATCAGGCAGAATGGACTAAGCCACAAAACATGGTAAGTTCAGGAGCTTATCAATTAGTTGAGCATGTAGTAAATGGTCAAATTGTAATTAAGAAAAACCCTTACTATTATGCTGCAGCGCAAGTTACAATTCCAACGGTTAAATTTTTTCCATACAGTGATCGTAATTCAGCACTCAATGCTTACAAAAGCGGTGATTTGGATATGACTTTTAGTTTACCAACCAATGATACGCAGCGCCTGATTAGTGAATATCCTCAAGAAGTACAGCGAACTAATTATGAAGCATTGGTTTATTATGACTTTAATATGCAATTACCAATGTTTAAAGATATTAGGTTACGTCAGGCACTAACAATGGCAATTGATCGTCCAACTTTAGTTACCAAGATTATTACTGATGAAAATCGCCTGCCACTATATTCGACCGTAACACCAACTATTGCCGATGCAGCTTATGCCGATATTCATTATCAATGGGAAAGCTTGCCACGTGAGGAACAAGTAGAGACAGCAAAAAAACTCTACGCTGCAGCTGGTTATAGTCCGGCAAAGCCACTTAAAATTACTATTTTGTATAACAACGACGAAGGTAATAAAAAGCGTACTCTAGCCCTTGCTAGCATGTGGCACGATATTTTAGGCGTTCAGGTAGAAGTTAGAAATCAGGAATGGAAAACTTTTTTAACCAGCCGGCAAAAAGGTGACTTTGAAATTGCGCGCGACGGAAGCAACGCTGAATACAACTCGGTTAGTGCCTATACTAATCTCTATCTGTGCAATAGCCGTCTTAATAACTCTCATTATTGTAACCCTGCCTATGACAAATTAATTGCTGCTGGAGATAAGGCTGCTGATGTCAAAAGTAAAACACGCTACTATCATCAAGCATTAGAGCTAGTACTTGCTGATTACTCAATCATCCCGTTATACCAACCTAGCTATTCACGTCTAGTAAAACCATATATCAAGAACTATGAAGTAAAAGATAATCATCTAGATCAAGTTCAATCCAAATGGTTAGCCCTAGATTAATTCAATCAATAACAGACCATACCGTAATGAGAAGTTTCAGTGCTTAAAAACCTCTCAAAAATAGTTTAATTTAAATGGTCTATATTTATTATAGCCTTAATAAGGCTTATACTATTTAATTGCTTGAATATCACAAGTCTCGTGTTACCTCTATATCAAATACTTCATTTTTTCGTAAAATCCTCTTCCTTTAGAACTCATCTGGTCTTTATTTGAATAGATAATTCACAAAAATATAGTGTAGCATTAAGAAACAGCAGTTACACCCTTTTACTGGAATAAACCGTTAATGACAACCATTAATTAACAGCAACATTTCCCACCATATTATATTGATATTATTATATATTATCGCCTCAAATCATTCTGCATAGTAAAAAAAATCAACCATTGCAAAAATGGAAATCAGATCTTGATCATTGTGGGTAACCAAGGTCTAGTTACGCCGACTATACTACCGACAGTAGCAATAATTTTTTACCTTTTCCTTTCTGGAGATTTATCATGAAGAAAAAATCAAAATTGACAAACTGTCTTAGCCTCGCATTTTTTGGGTTTGCAACCCTTACTGCCGCCTGTAGTAGTGGTGGTGCTTCTTCTACACCACCCACAAACACACAAGGCTCTGGACCAATAACATTTGTTGGTACCAGTGCACTACTTGATTTTGCCACTGCAAAAGTCGAAAGTTACGTAGCAAGTAAAATAGCTAGCGCTATATTTAATGAAGTTACTACAGGAAGTTATTCTACACCTCCTAAAAATGGGACTGTAGAAAACCAAGCGTTAAGTAATATAACTGGATCTTTAGCGACTATTCAAGGACAGCTAACTGGGCAAGAATCATTAATTAATACAATTATTAATCAAACTGAGTCAATTCAAATTTACCAAGCCTCACAGGGGCTGAATGATGCAATCAATAATATTAATTTTGCATATCAAGGAAATGGAGGAGATCCATCTATTAGTGACATTGCCAGTTGGTTACAAAATATTTTTAATAAATTAAAATTTAATCGCCAGATATCTGCTTCCTTGGTTGCCCAATTCGAAAGTTCATTAAGAGGTTCAACACATATACCTATAAATGAGTCGACCACAGATGCCATACTCAATTACTACAGTGAGCACCATCGGCAGGGCGCAAAAATAGCACTCCCTGTGATTTTAGAAGCGGGGACACGAATTGGACAAGGATATCAAGGTAATGTAAATCTGGATGTTTATGAACAAGAAATGTCGTGTGACATATCGCCAAATTTAATAACATGGTATACATCAGATGACAAAGTAAACCAAAAAAATCATCCTACCCCAACTTTATCCAACTCTGTAGGTTGTGGTTTTGTGAATTATCTAAACATCTTACTAGATGGGCTTACAACTTCTCAAATACAGAATGAATCAGGATTCAATTCCATGTATAACCTCTATAATTTTAATCAAGGTCTAAGCTTGGTTGCATTAAAAATAATAAACTCGTTATCTCAAGCTTATGCTATTGATCAAATTCGATTATTCTTGTATGCAAAAAATCCAAATATGGGAGTTCCTTTGCCAGTAGTAATTTCTCCTGCCAAAATTAAAGACTATGGCGAGGCGGAGTCTGAGCTAAAATTAGCGTATGAAACTAGAACTCAATTTGTTCTAGACTTGGTGAATGAAGCTGAAATATATGCATATAATTATTATACTAATCAGACAACAAATGGTGCCAGTGGATCAATTAACAGTCCAGCAATGGAAAGTAGTTGTAACTTAAGCGAATCTGGTCTTCTTAAGTTACTACCAGGGCAAATCAATGCTACTGCAGCAAATGCAACCTCAAATAATGGTAACTTATTAAGCTGGGATGGACAATATTTGGCAACTACCTGTACAAATAAGCGCACCGAGTCAGGAGTTATTACCACTACAACAAATGTTACAGGGCTATGTCAGACAGCTAATTCCAACTACAATTTATATTCAACAAATGGGTATGTCTTCTGCGGTCCTGGTTGGGCTCCAAGTCAAGTTTTACCTAATGTTCAGGGATCAAACTATACAAATGTTGTGTTAGATATAACTCAATCCCCAACAATCTATTCTAGCTCGCAAAATATACCACTCGCAGAGGACTATAATATTCCTCAATTTTATTCATATGAGCCTGGTGTATACCTTATTAAAAGCCCCAATCCCGAAGGATATCATTCTTCATTAAATATGTCGATAGCTTTATCATTACCAATTAATTGGATATGGAATCCCATTCAAACCGGAGTATCCTTTGCAAATAATGATGAACAAGTTACCTTAAACATTCCAAGTGCATATCCGCAAAGTTCTGCTCAACAATCTCTGTTTGGCTTACAAAATCTTTCATGGGTAGTCTCTGGTAATTCTTGGTCATGGAATAATATTGCAATTAGTACTACTAGTGCGAATAATTTTCAGGGTGCTGGAACTGGTACAATAGTACCTCAGAACCAAAATGGTTGGTTTGTGGTTGATGATGGAACGCACAAATTTTTATTAGGAGCATATTTCTCTTATGTAGCTTCTGGGCAGCCACTACCAGTTGGCTTCAACCCTGCACTAGCAGTTAGAATCCAGTGTTTTGCAAATGATATTAGTTGTACACAGGGAATTTTTAAAAACTCCAGCGCGCTAACAAATAACTCTTCTGATTATCAGGCACTAGTTTTTGCAAATGGTGATGTAATAACTGTTACCCAAACAGGTAGAATGACTGGCGGATCAACTGGAAATAATGCTGGTACCACTTATACAGGGACTGGGCAATATCAAATTAATCAATATTATGATTCGAGTTGTGCACCAGATTCAATTGTATCTCAAGTTACATTTCCTAATTTTAATGGACAACAAATATGCACTAATAATTAAATCTTAATTGTTAGTAAAATTCAAATGCTTCCCGGTTTAAGCAATAAAGTTAAACCGGATGCTAAATTAGTATAAAATTGTAAGGAATAAAATCATGAAAAAGAAATCATTATTAATTAACTGCCTATCTGCTGCTTTCTTAGGTGCCTCATTATTAACGGCGTCTTGTAGCAGCGGTAGTGGGAATGGTTCAACTAATTCTTCTTCAAACCCGCCGGTAATTGGAGATCCAGGTGGGGCACTTACCGATGTATTGGCCTTAACAGGTGGGGATTTAGAGACCATGGCAGTGAGCTATATTACAAAAGGGGTTACTAATATGCTGGGAGGTGGCACATGGACACAATCAGCAACGCAAATTGCAAATGCAAAACTAATAAATAAAATTGATGGACAGCTCACCAATATCCAGTCAACCATTGATTTTCAAAGCCAACAGTTACAGGCATTATCTAATGATTTGAATGATTATACATTAGGTAATTCTGCTTATAATCTGCTAACTGCTCAAGCGCAAGTAGCTTCAACTACTACAGGGCTACTTAGCTTGGCATACCTAGCTTTAGATCAGGAAAATTATAAAGCATTTGAAAGTAGTGTATTAATGCGCAGTGAATCCCCAGTTAGTAATATAGCAATGAATAAACTTACCAAATATCTCAAAAATAATGAAAGTGGAATCCAAACAGTTGCGTTATTAAATTCATTTGGTGATATCGATGCTCTTGCAAATGACATCGCTTGTACTGAATCATCTAATATAAACTATGGAACTAATATTCCAACAACCAGTTGTGGAATGATAAATTATCTAAATTCGACCATAGTAACATTTACAACAGCAAATTCAAAAGGTGCGACATCAGGAAATAATTTTATTTATTCTATGTATCAATATTTTAAATGGTTAAATATAGTATATTTGAGAGACATATCAGTTTTAGCACGAGTATATGCTTTAGATGAAATTCGTCTCTATTTATATTTTAACGATACTTCACTTAATATCGCTACACCTACTGGAATTTCTTTGAACAATTATAATGATGCAGAATCACAGCTTACCGCTAATTATAACAACCAAGTTAGTAATATAACCAATTTGTTCAAACAAACACAGCAGACTGTTTTCAATATTTATCTGGCGGCAATGAGTAGTCCTTCTATTACAGCAAATTGTAATCTTTCAGAAAACGGCATTAACAATCTAGCAGAGAGTCAATTTACCAGTGTTGCTTCAAATGCTAGCTCTTTGAATGGAAACGCTCTAAGCTGGGATGGACAATACTTAACCACAACATGTGCCAACAGCCATTTTGAAAGTATAACAACAACAACCGATATAACTGATATGTGCTTTATGATTAATTCCACCTACTATCTTAGTGCTAGTGACGGGTACATTCGTTGTGGAGGGGGTAATTATATAGGAAGTAACATTTCTAATGCTAGTATCCCATTGTTTGGACAAACTTATTATGGAACTTCTATTTGGGCCGCCCCATCTTACCCATATGAGAATGCGGGTACCATGTATGCTGGTACTACTGATCCCATGGCACTTTATACTAAGGCTCAACCAGCTAGTATAACTGTAGCATTTAATAGTGTTACTTATCCATTCGTTGCAGGGTGGAGTCCCATAAATGGTGGAATTAATATGAATGGAGGAGTTGTTAATAATTCTGCAACTACTAATAGTGCTCCTGCTAATACTTCTAGCTGGACATTCTACCCAACTTCTATTAATATACAAGCTACTGCAGATGACCCTTGTCCTGGAGGCAATTGTACGTGGTACCCAAATATGACAACAAATACAAAAGGGTGGATATACGTTGATGATGGTGTACATGCTTTCATGATTGGTCTTATTAGCATGTGGCATGCTACCAGTGGACAAGCAAAATTTCCAAATGCAAACGCAGTTTATGTTCAATGTATTCCTAATGACATAAATTGTGTTAGTGGAGTGTGGGAAAATAAATCAATAGATCCAACAGATGTAAATACTTCAACTTCTTCTGATTACCAGGGGCTATTATTTAGTAATGGCGATGTAGTTGCGTTGACTCAATCCTATGGAGCACAAGGAGCATATAATCATGATGTAACGACAAATAACTATACTCTTTATCAATGGTATAGCGGTGCATGTGCAGGCGGAATGATCAATTATAGCCCGGCAAATAACTCAGCTAATCCTATTCCGTGGGGTGGCAATAATTTGAGTGGAATTATACCTGCATCTAGTTGGACAAGTATGGTTAATGCCATAAATGCTTGGGGAGCTCCTGGTCATTTAGCAACCACTGTTCCTTTCTCTAATATCGTTAGCCGTAAATCGGTCAATACTTGTAACTATTAGAATAGATTTCATTATTGATCTGCTCCCTATAAAGTAGATAAGTATAAAGAAAGCATTTATACTACTTACATATAGGGAGTTTTTTTATGTGCTATACACAAAATAAACATCATAAAACTTATACCAAATAATTTAAATTACAATCTATTAACAATTACTTAGCAGATAAATCATCCAACGACATTTGTAATGAATTTAGTCTATAGCTAAATCATTGTAAAAGTGCTATAATCACCTTTTTGCAGAAAATGTATAGTTCTCAATTCATCAATAAAGCCCTAAAAATTGATCTGCTCCCCACTTAGTGGACAAATTAAAAAAAGCCTGGTTTAGATTCAAAATGGTGCCGGTATTCTATCGGTGCCATTTTTCTTAGTTTTGATTGAATTCGCTCATTATTGTAAAAATGGATGTATTCATCAATTAAACACGTTAACTCTTCATAAGTATTTACTTTGGTTATATAAATACTTTCACTTTTTAGGTGACCAAAGAAGCTTTCAATACATGCGTTATCGAGGCAGTTCCCACGCCTGGACATACTTTTTACTATTCCCTCTTGTTGTGATAATGAAGTATATGCTTTGGATGTATATTGGTGGCCTTGGTCACTATGCAAAATACATTTTGAGTTAATTTGCTGCAGAGCAGATTTTACACTCTCTAATACAAATAGCACATTATTGAATTTACTTAACTTATACGAAACGACCTCATTGTTGAACAAATCCAAGACAACTGACAGATAATGATTTTTTCCACCGACATTTAGATAAGTAACATCTGTTACAAGCTTGCTTTTGGGTTGTTCGCTATAAAAGTTTCGATTCAGTACGTTAGCAGCAAATAGATTATCGTTAATACCAAAGTATTTTTTCTTGGCGCGAATTTTAGATTTTAATCCAAGCTCTCGCATTATTCTTAATACTTTTTTATGATTAATGGTTAGGGAATACTTAGCGTTCAGCGTATCGCAAACTCTCCGATAACCATACCTGCCTTTAGAATTAACATATACTTGCTTAATTAAATCATGTTCAGCACTAGTTCTGGGTTTAGAATGCTTAGATTTATAATAACCACTTCTGGATACACCAAAAAGATTACACGCTACTTCTATTGATAGTCCAGAACCAGGCATAAACTTATCAAGCATTTTGAAGCAGGCTGTCTTTAACTTTTGTGTTTCTTTAGGTAATCCTGCCACTTTTTTAGCAGGAAATTTTCTCCTTTTAATCTAAGGTTCTCTTGGCGTAGTCGTTCAATCTCGCTAAGCCCTTTTGTTGCAGGGCGACCTCCTGCGTGCTTTCCATGCCTCCCACGACCATCTTGTAGAGCCAATTCACCACCACCTTCTTGATATTTGCTAATCCATCGCAGTATCATACGCTGATTTAAGTCAAATTCATGAGATAACATCGCTACTGTTTTTTCTCCAGCAAGGTAGTAGTTAACAATTTGTAATTTGAATGTGGGGGTATAAGTTTTACGGTGTTTGTTTTGAGTATACATGAAAAAACTCCCTATAGGTAGTTAGTATAAAGGGCTTTCTTTATATGTGTCTACTTTATAGGGAGCTGATCAAATAGAGGGCTAACCTAAGCATTTAGCATTAAGAAGCTTGGTATAAGCTACAAAAAAACACTAATTCATCCGAAAGCCGACAAAGAAAAGCGATCCTTGTTCAAAAAGAAGATAAGTGATTACAAAAATTCTGGATTAGGTATTTGCTATCTTGATGAATCTGGTCATGCTCTCTCAATGCCACGAACACATGACTACATAGAAAAAAGGAAAAAATGCTTTGGTCTGCATGATTTGGGAGCTAAAGGGAGAGTTAATGCCATTAGTGCTCTAATTGGAGGTTTACTTTTTGCAGTTGGACTATTCAATTGTAGTGTAGATTCTATAGTATTTGGAACATGGGTCTGGGAATTTTTATTGCCAAACTTATGTAAGTCAACAGTAATTCTTATGGATAAGGCTTCTTTCCATAAGAATGAAGCCTTACTGGCGTTGATAAAAGCTAGAGGTCATATTTGTGAAGTTTTTACCTCCATACTCTCCAGATTTAAATCCAACTGAGCGTAAATGGGCTGAGAAAAAGGCTTACAGACGAAAACATCGTTGTTCTGTAGAAGATTGCTATGCATAGTTGTTTTATACAAAGTTAGCTATAAATTGGTATTGACAAAGTCGACCACTATAGTGTGGAGTAGTTTTACCTGCTCCACCTTCTCCCTAATTCTTTCATAGAGAAAACTGTTCTAACCAATTTGTTATAAACTTTTTCATAATTTTAACTTACAACATCAGCTATAAATTAAAGAATAAGCTAACTATAACTAGCTGATTCTCCTGAATATTAAAAAGCCAATCAGCAACCAATTAAAATTGATTAAAAATATTTAAGGCATATAAGTATTCATAAATCAACCCTTGCAAATGATCGACAGGGATATATGTTGGTGATGAATACTTAGTTAAATAACTAAACGGCGAAACAACTATAATATCGTCTGGGTTAATTGAGATAGACACTTTTATTGCATTTGGATAGCTACTAAGAAGCTGATTATAGTTATTAGGCGTAACAACCGAATCTTCAGACAAAGTTATAATACTTACGCTACTTTCAGGCATATTACTTAAGTTTACATCAGCCGCGGAAAGTGTCTGATTAAGAGCATCTTGCCCTGATTTTAATAGTTTATGACTAACTAGAGAATTAACGCTATTTGCGGTTCCATAAAGTAAATCAACTGGATAAGTAGCCTTATTTGCTGACTTACCCAGTGCACTTTTAACTATGGGTACAGTTACTGTAGTATTAGATTCTGCAAGTGCACCAGCTATATTTATGTGCTTCCCTCCAATATTACACAAACTCTGAACAAGACAATCCATATCAAAAAAAGCATCATTAAATACAGTTTTATATTTGGAACTCTCACTATAACTGGCATATGATAAAAATGCTACAGCACTAAGAGCTGGCTTTACCAGATTCGTTAAGGTCTGATCTTGAATATTAAAAGGGTTGTTATCAGCTTTATTTACATCACTAAACAGAAAGCCCTTTGTAACAACCGATGTGCTATATGCACCCTCCATGCCCACAGAATGAGTTAACTGATAAAATCCATCCAATAATCCCGGATTATTTCTAATATAAGTATTAAACCACAATGAGTACGCACCCCCTTCTGAATATCCTGCTGAGAATAACTTCAAGTTATCAGAGTCTGTAAAACCATACTGACTCTCTATCAATGGCTTCATGCTCTCAAGCATATCAATAGCAGTTTTGGCACTTACCTGTGGGTAAAGTACATAAGGATGAGGATTTTTCCAGTCAATACCTTGACCAACATAATCCGGAAGCACAACAATATACCCTTGAGAAGCAAAAACTGAAACAACTAGCTGCGTTTCTTCGGTTGAAAAGTTTGAACCAACAGCAGACTTATTGAAAGTGGTTCCATGAAAATAAACTAAAACTCCTTTAATTTTTGATTTATCAATTTGAGGCATAGCAATACCACCAGATACTTTAAAAGTTTGATTCCCTGTAGGCAGTGGTACCTGAGTTGTATACGTATAAGACTCATAATTCACTGTGGAAATCCCTAATGGATTATTTAAAATTGGTTTTTTACTAAGGTCAAAATTACCGGTAGCGGACTGTTCTTTAATAAATTTTATATCTGCTTTACACTCTTTAGAGTCCAGTGTAACACCATGTTGAGCGTTCAGCTGACAGAAAAAGGTTTCATAATCTGTTTCAAGTGCAGCCGTAGATATTTGCAATCCCGTACTCGTAGCCACTCCTGTTTCAAGCTTATTTAAATGACTGGATGGTAACAACTTGAGGGCTATATCAGGATACTTTACCTCAGCCTCCTGTATCGTATCTGGAACAGAAGACGTAGAACCACCACTACCACAAGCGCTAACTACAAAAACATTAGATATGATAGCCAGATTTCTGATTAAAGATTTTACGCGCATAACAGCGTCTCCAAAATATTTAGATTAAAAAGTTAGTATTAACACAGATACATAATATATCAAAATAAAGTTAATGCTAGTTACCCACTTTCTTTGTACCAATGTTTCCATTTTTAGACATTATAATTTGCATAAAAACAACAACCCTCACAAACAAATTGCATCGCCAAAAATAATGCTAAAAAGTACCATAGCGGTTGTTTTTTGCAAAAAAACTATAGAAGAGTTTTAAACGAGGTATGTGGTAGCAGCAGAATAATCTAACAATCAATTTCACTGTTGTTTTTGTGTTAACTGTATATCTAATTTTTACTATAAGATGGCACTAATCTAACCTACCACCATAGCAAGATGCAATGGATACCAACCAATAACAATCTGATATGATTATTAATTTATGCCGTGCAAAAATGGGAATGAATTATGCAAAAATGGGACATTGAAAAAAAATTTACTATGCTATTATTCCTAGCTGATAGCAAATTAGAATGGTACAAAATTTTTCATTAGGAGGAATATTATGAATTAGTTTAACTACCTATATAAATAAAACCTGAGCCCACCTCTTCCCACTCAGGTTTTTTATAAATTACTTTATTACAAGTACATTAATGAGTTAATGTTGTTATTTGTTGTTTTGTACAACAGACCTAATTTCAAGCAAAAATACAATCTCATAAGCTTTAATGAGGTATGTTGTTTGTCACACAATGAATAGCAATTATTTCTTTTAACTGGAGATTTCAAATGAATACAAAATATTTCAACATGTTAATCATAATGATGTTAGCATCTAGTCTAATGGCCTGTGGAGAAGGAGGCGCAAGTTCTGGAGCATCTGCTTCACCACAACCAGGACCAACGCCAAATAAATATACTGAGGTGACTTTTGATAATGTTGCTACCATTCCTGTTTTTGCTTCATCTTCAACCAGAACGACAGTATTTGTTCATAACTATAGTAATCATAAGATAACAGGTATAAGCTACACCAGTTCGACGGATGATATCACAAAGACACAATTGAAGAAAGTCTCTGGAACGTTGCTGGCAAAAACTGGCTTAGGGGAGTTTATTGATCCGATATCTGCATCTCAATGTAGCGTCTTGGGAGCTCTCAGTAGTTGCCCAATAATTATAAATACACCTGTTTTAGATGCCAAATCTCCTTCTGCATCAGGACTTATTACATTGAACTACACCTTTGAAGGTAAAAAATACCAAAATTCGCAAATAGTAAATATGTCATTAACAGATAACACTTCTTCAAAAGGTGTTCAATTCTCACAGCTTTCTACATTACACTCCAATTTTGATACAGCTTATGCGACACTTTATGTCTATGGAACAGGTAGTGGACAAAGTTATCTGGTAGACTCCTTAAAAGCTTCAGATAAGCAATTCTTAAACATTACTCAGAATGATCCGACTGGAACAGTTATTCCCTCTGAATTTGTTCAAGCCTTTGAAATTGAGCTACCAAAATCAAATTTACCATACACCACTAATCTCGATTTGTACTCATCAATTTTTATAACCAATAACAATAAGTTAAGCACTCAGCAAGTAAGCAAAAATACGGCGAGTAATTTCAGTAGTAATCTCATAATTGGTGTATCTGGATCTTTCGTTGATGGACCTGTTTTGGTTTCTTCCCTGCCAGCTATTGTTAATACTGTAGATTCTACTCAGGGTGAGTACTTCATTCTTAATGCGGGCAATTCAAATGCGACTATTAGTTCTGTTTCGTCATCATCAAACTCACTCACCCTCCTTTCTGGTGGTTGTACTGCTGGTACTACTCTTGGTGCTGGCGATCCATGTACTGTTAAGTATCAAATAGAATCAAGTGCTAACCCATCTACAGGGGTGAGTAGCGGTACGATAAATGTAACATCAAATGCTGGCTCTTTATCTACACCAGTCTATTGGTATAACAGTTTTGGTGGTGCTCTCGTTGCGATGACTCCTAGCAGTGGTACTATGTCGATTACGCAAGGTGGAAACGGTAACACAACTATTACTGTTCAGAATATTGGTGGATATCCATTGAATATAGGAGCCATAACTGTAACGCCTTCAGTTAATAGTCAGCTTGTAAGCTCTGGGATTAACAATAATAATTGTGGGTATCTACCAATTGGAGGGACATGTACTTTTGGAGTTACCGCTTCAAGTAACTCTCAGACAAATGGCTCACTTTTCATCTTTTTAAATGCAACATATACAAATTCCAGTGGCAATACTAATTCATATGCTAGAATGTACCCATTACCGTTTATAGTTATTTCAACTGAGCCAAACTTGGTAATGTCAACTGTTCCAACGTTAACGACGTATTCTAACGGTACGTCAGAATCAAGCACCACAGTTACAATAACGAATACTGGGCAAGGTCCAGCGCAATTAACTTCGGAAAGCTTCGATCCTATTCCATCACCATCATCCTTACTCTCTAATGATGGAGCCTGCGGCAGCGGCACATTGGAATCAGGGCATATTTGTACAACAAATATAACATTGGGTCCAATACAATCTACTGGTTCATTTGTTGGTACAGCGCACTTAGCAATTGGTTATAAGGGTGTTGATGGAACTTATAACTCTAATGCAACCACGCCAATTCAATACTCAGTAACACCTCCATCATTGGTCATTACGGGAATTCAAGTCAATGGTAGTTCTACCATTGGAGGTAGTTCATATAACCCACTACAATTTTACGGATATACACCTAACCAATCTATAGCAATTACCTACCAAAATATGACTGGTGATGTTATAACGATTAAAGGTGTTCAGGATAATGTGAATAATTACACATGGTCTAATAATGGCACTGGTTGTACAGTAAATACGATAGTTCCTGCTGGTCAGCCTTGTACCATTACTTATACTAGTAACTTGGCAAATATAGCGGCTGCAGGAACAAGTGCTTCTTTCAGTATTAACCTTAGCCTGCCAACTCTTACGGTTAACATTGGTGATAATTCATATTTTCAGACAACTCCTACATATAGTGTCAGTGGTAATAGTGTAATTTACGCCAATACATCCCAGGCTGTGCTTACAAATCAAGTAAAGTTACAAAATCTTGGCTTATTTCAAATTGTTGAGTCGGTAGCTTGGTCTGGTGGTGGTAGTGGCAACTATTCTCCAATATCTATTACTGCTTCAATGGAAAGTTATGGTTGGGGTTCTGCACCTTTGCCACTACCTTCACAATGTAGCCTTAGTTCTCTATATGGTAATAGTATCACTCAATTAACTTGTAGCAATATAAGCGTTCCAACGACAGGAATAGTAAGTACATTTCAAATAAGTTCTTATGTTGAAGAGCACTTCCCTAATCTGTCAATGCATGTTTTATTTGACGTAGACACTAATGGGCAAGTAATAGCAACAAGCACAAATTACCTTGAGTTTTCAGTAACGACTCCTCAGCCCTAACTTACATTAGAAGCAATACTTAATAAATTAAGTATTGCTTCTTTGTTCCAATCAAATATGTTCTTGTATAAATGTTTTGTCGTTAAAACGTACACAATAATTGACCGAACCTATTAAGCACAATATGTGGATTATAGGAAATGAGCGGCGTTATGTATAGAGCCTAATGCCCCAATTTGATAGTAACCTGTAATTGAATTTTTATGTGATAATGCTTAAAAACTTGCGTGCCTTTACAACTCCACTCAGAGCACCAAAAAATCAAATTCTTGCAGCTAATCATGTATGGCATATTCAATAATTTCTCGCTTTAGTACCAAGCTATCCAGCTCTCTAATTAAAGCTTCTCGAGGATGCTTATTTGATGGAAACTCCACGGGAACTTTAAATGTTTTATTAAACGTTGGTTTAATCATCCCTGTCACTTTTAGATAAAATGATCCAACAGTCAATATAATTAAATGCTTATTAATATCAACAATCTGTAAAATATCACCAGGATGTTTTTCAAAAATAATGAATCCCATCACAATCTCCTTTTACAAGGATGCGTCAGATTACTCTATAAACTGAACACATCAAATTTACACTAGTTACCTAATTCACTTTATTTCTCAATTAGAAAACATCTACAGCTGATTTTCAATACCTATTAAAAACCAGCTTAACAAGCTGTTATAAAATATGATTATCATCTTAAATTACAATAAAATAGTCACCCCAAAATTTACAAAAAAACGTGGTCTGCAAGGCAGAATATGCAAACCACAATAGGGAAATTTGGCATTAAATTATAGCTTGAACCAATACAAAAACGCCCCCATTAATGTTGGTTAAAAACCATGCTTTGGAGTATAATCAGCGTTAGTCATACTTTCAGCCAAAATAGTATTAAAAAATTTCATGAACGCAATATAACACGCGTTCTTGTCATCGATATTTCTTAGAAAGCTATATGCTACACCATCTATTTTGTAATCTGGAAATAGTATAATTAGTTGACCTAATTCAATTTCACGCTTAACAATATATAACGGAATATCAGCAATTCCAAAATCGTTAAGCACAAACTGTTTAACCTCATGAAAAGTGCTAAATGCAATATTATGTTCAATTTTAATATTTTCCACCTGCTCTGTTTGGCAAGCAGTAAATTTCAAATGACGATGAACAACTCCATCCGGATCAGATTTTCTAACTATAAAATGCTCCCTAATTTCTTTTAAACTATTACATAATCCGTTAATAGCTGCGTACTGTGGTGTACACACAAAAACTTTCTCAGCAATAAATGCCCGTCTCATCTTCTGGGCCTGTTGTAGCGGGTTATAATCAATAAGAGCAACATCATAAAATGTTTTTTTCATATTAAAATATCGAATCTCTTGCATAATATTTAGCTCAACTTTAGGATGTTGCTGCAAAAATTTACTATAGTTAGGTATCAAAAGCTCACTAACAATAGATAAAGGTAATAGAACATTTAATCGTCCTGACAGGCCTATTTTTTCATCGTTAGCTTTTAGTATATTCGCAAGGCGCTTCTCATGATCTTTAAATCTTTCATAAAAATCACGGCCTTCTTTTGTCAGGCTCACACCGTCATGCTTTCTAACCAATAAAAGAGAACCAATTTCTTTTTCAAAATTAGCAATTCTCCTAGAAATCGTTGAGCGAGGAACTGCAAACTTCCGTTCAACTGCTAATATACTGCCAGCTTCAACCACTCTGATAAAAAGTAAAATATCATCTATCATAATTTATCACTTTTGTATATTTCTAATTTTTATGCCACACATTTGGATTTCATATAGCCAATAAAATCTTCTATTTCCACGCTAACTTCCCTAAAAGATCTATATAGATTTTGTCCATATTCAGTCAGTGAAATACTATGATTATTTCTCCGGATTAACTGATTTTTTAATTTTTTTTCAAGCGCGGCTATTTTCCGTGAAATAGTTGATGGAGAAACCCCCAACTTGCAAGAAGCAGCACCAACATTGCCACTATCTACCACCTTAACAAAAAAGTACACATCTTTGTAATACATTATAAACTACCTTTAAAAGTTGCCAGCCAAAAAAACTAATAGTGTTCTAAAATAATAAAATGGCCACCTTCTGGGCCAATCAAGGGCTACATGTTACAACAGCAGACCTTAACTCTGTATTCCCATTTTCGGATAGCTTATTCCCAATTTTGCATATCACCATAAAATCGATACACTTCAATATATTACACTACAATAAACTATTAAAATCTAGACAACAATGCATCATAAATTTCATTTAAAAAAAGTAACTTTAAACTCAGATCATATTTTTTCAAGGATGGTAGACCTTGGATTTCATCTAATAATATGTACTAATCCCCTCTGAATCTTGAACACGAAACGTAGGAATAATTTCACAGATAAAAAGGCATATCTGAAAAAATACTTAGTTGTTTTGCTGAACACAATAGAGAAACAGTTTATTGTCACACCCAGCCATTTCATCTACCGCCCAACCATCATTAAAACCAGGCGAGTTAGTATGCGACTGTGCATTAGTTGAACTAGCTTTTCCATATACGCCACTAGCAATAAGTATGCCCGAGTCAGAAGTCCAGTTTGCACATGAATTACGGTCAGCTCCAGCTATATCAGTAATCCAACCAGAATAATTCGTATCCATACTTGGGGTAAATCCTGTCCAGACTTGCTGATCGCTGGCAAATATAGAACCTATTAAACCAGAAGTATCACCCCAACCATTTAAATCATAACCATTGGCAGTAGATATAATAGTCGCATAGTCATCTCGATAATACGCTACTCCAGATTGAGTTGATCTGTTATTGTTAAGAAGAGCTTTCCACTGAGATCCAGCGCCACGCACAGGGAGCGCAGGATCAGCCATACATTTAGCATCAGCCCCAGAAAATCCGCCCAAATTGCCAGTGTAACTATTTTTTGTCAGAAATATCGCAGGAACAAAAGACGCGGGAAGAAAAGCTACTTGCATAATAGCCTGATTAAAACCACATGACAAGCCGGATAAACATCCTGTAGGAGAGTCTCCGTCATAATTCGCGATGCCCGTATCATTCATACAACTGGCGGCAACGTATCCAGGCCCCCCATTCCTAGAGTTATAATAATAGTCAAAGCGTACTGACTTTGCCATTAAGGGATCCATTCCAAACTTACCATGAAGAGCTAAGTTTGAGGCATTGGAAGAGGTATAGGTTCCAGGTGGAAACATAACTCCATTAGAGCCACCATTTAAGGTAACGACTCCTATGACATTAGCTACATCACAGCTTGATGAGCTAAAAATCATTACTCGGACTGAATTTAACGTAATACCACCAGATGGAACTACAAAGGCCTGTTGTTTAGTAAAGCCAGCTAATAGTGCAGAGATTTTTAAGTCTTCTTTTGCAAGCGTGTATGACAATAATGATTTATAATTTGCAAGCTGATTAACGCTGTTGTCAGCAGCATTTAAATTTGTTGAGGTGCTATTACCACTATTGCAACCAATAATAATATGAGCTATTAAAAAAATACTTAGAATATAGTAAATATTTTTTGCATATGATTTATTTTGCTTCATTTTAGTTTCCCTTCTTCAATTAAACTATAGTATCCCATACTTGATTCACTGATATTGCTTATCCCATTAAGTATCTTTAGAATGACAAGTATTTCTTCTACAACCGTTTTTGGCACGGCTGCCTTATACTTAAATCTTTTTGTTCAATAACTTGTTCCATAAAATAACATCCTATAATAAAAACTAATTACCTAAAAAAATAAAACTCTGCAATCACTCCCCCATAGTATAATTTGCATTCAATAATTTTAGTTACCCACCTTAAATACAAGAAGGTTTCCATATTTAGAATACCTTGTAAAGGGTATAGACTAACTAAGACATTTTTATTATTTTCTTCATGTTCTCAGTGTATTATCACAAAATATTATCCCTTAATCAGTATCCTACACAATAATGCTATCAGTGTTATAGTGTAGCTTAACACTACATAAAATCAACGACTAAAATAAGTCAAAATTCTAAATTAAAGGCACACTTTTTGAAAATAAGCAAAAACTAACAAGCTGCTCCAAATAATGGCTATTATTAATACGACACATCATATAGTTCACATCTCTAATTTAACTAATTTATTTACCGATAAAACTTTATGGAATCAACTTGTCAATTTAGTAAACTTGAAGGAGACAAAATACGTATTAATGGCAAAGAATTCATGATGCTGTTAGGCGAAAACAACAGAAGAATAAGTTGTTGCTCGTTTAATCTAATTAGGAATAACTCATGCATCTTCAGTATCCGGTGACTTTACTTTTGCAATTGCCCACGCATTAATTAGTAACAAAAAATTAACCAATAGAATTAACACAGATGATTATACTTGAGAAAAAAGTGGAGTAATTTTCTCTCAACCTATATAGTTAACAGATTAAGTGTTTCAATAGGGTGTGAGCTCTGAAGCTGAAAACATAATAGTATTTCATTTTGTTGGTGCTCCCAATGATGCTGGAGTTGTCAAGCAAAACAGACACACTATACCTTGTGCTATGAAGTTTAATTTAGAGTCTTTCTATATAATCAATTGCTGCACTTTCCACAGGTGAATGAGAAATTAACTTTAAATAGATTTGATGTTATGGGGCGCTATCAGATTCATCCAATTATTTTCTGTATCAATTCTCATCTTAAAGAAATGTATAGTGAATAAGATGATCACACAGAAAATATTTAAAAGCATACCACCTGAATAATTAGATGGTAAACTTTTACGCTGGTGTAATTTAGCTATCTCAGTTATAATCCAGCGTTAAGTTTCACATATAATATTTACCAACAGGATTATTTTCAATGATTAAAAAACTATCATTAATTACAGCATTTTGTACCGTTGCGGCAAGCAGCCAAGCAGCAAATATTACTCAAAAAGAATACACTAAACAATTCAATGAGTACAATGCATGTTTCATATTATATGACGTAAATGCACACAAAACAGTAGCTGAGTATAACCCCAGCAATCGCTGTAATCAAAGAATACCCAGCAACTCAACATTCAAAATTGCCATTTCGCTGATAGCATTTGATCAGGGATTGATTAGTGAAAGCACTGAATTTAAACAAACTTGGCCAAATAACCCAAACATTCCAAGTTGGAATCATGATCAGACAACAAAAACATGGATGGCTAACTCAATTGTACCTATTTCGCAGCAAATCACTACTAAAATCGGACTAACCAAGATGCAGCATTATATGGCGGGATTTGCTTATGGAAATCAAGACTTCTCTGGAGACTCTGGTAAAAATAATGGAATTACTAATGCGTGGTTAAGTAGCAGTTTAAAAATATCGGCTGTGGAAGAGCTTGCCTTCTTACAAGCAATGTTAAATTACGACCTTCCAGTTAGTAATAGTGCCGTTAATCAAACTAAAGTAATTTTATCATCAGCTCAACTCAAAAATGGCTTAATTCATCGTGGTAAAACTGGCAGTGGTTGGAAAAATCGTCAAGCTGATGGCAATAATACCGGACATGAACGTGATGGTTGGTATGTGGGTTACGTAGAGAGCGGAAATAATCAATATATTTTTGTAACTAATTTAACAGATAAAGCCAAACCAGCCACGGATAAATCATTGTTTGGTGGTGAAGATGCCAAAAAAGCTACTGTCTCATTACTAAATAGTTACTTTAACTAAGCACTACCACTGAATAAAAATTAATTTCTATTTCTAATTAATCTGAAACCACCAGCCTCAACAAGTAGTTTCAACATTATTTAGCCGTTTTCCGCAAAGTTAATCTAGCATGGAGTGGAATAAAGCGCGAAATCAGATACAATAACACCCCGCCAAATGCACCACCCGCGATACCTGAGGCAAACGCAATCAACACGCGATACTCATGCCGTGGAACCCAGATACTGGTTATTGGACAAACAAAAAATTCATAAATACTAAATATCAGCGCTAGGATTAAGATATCTCTGATTTGAAAACGAATTTGATAGACTTGATTCCCCGAATGAACCCTGATTGCAAACCCAGTTAATTTAGCAACTAGTTCATAAATCAATAAACTTATCCCAACACTAAGTAATGCCGAAAAAAACCCAGCGCTATAATCACCATAACCATGTGCATAAATAATATCTTGGACAAAAAACATAATCATCAGCAATATACCCGCAACTACACTGATATACCATAGTCCACGAATATCGTCAGCAGCAAAGCCTAATAAGCTGGCAGAATGTTTAATCAATAGATTTCGCAATAACTTCACTAATACCAGCACACAGATAAATGCAACGATAAAACCCATGATACTCATGTAAGCGATGTTTTGGATTGCAATGCTATTACTCATTGCAACCAGTGGTACAGTAGATGACTCAAGTAAAACAAAGAATATTACCCAACGCAAACCAAATTTAATTGGAATTAATTTATTTTCCATTACTTTTCTTTCTAATTTTAATGTGCGACTGAAACTAATTCATTCGCTTTTTTACGTCTTCTAACGATTACTGAGTACAATACTGGTACTACAATCAACGTCAATAGGGTCGAAGTAGTCATACCACCAATAATTGCATATGCCATTGGCTTACGTACCTCAGTGCCCTCTCCAGTGCTTAAAGCTAATGGTAGCATCCCAAAAATCATAGCCATTGAAGTCATGACAATCGGACGTAAGCGAGTTTTCCCAGCATTAACAATAGCCTCAGTCATTTCAATACCCTCTGTTAACTGCTGATTAATAAAATCAACCAATAAAATACCGTTCTTAGTTGCCAATCCCATCAGCATGATTATCCCAATAATCGAGAACATATTAAGCGTACTACCACAAGTTAGCAAAGCAATAAACACTCCAACAAAAGATAAAGGTAGCGCTACCATGATTACCAACGGTTGAATAAAGCTTCTGAATTGAGCGGTTAAAATCATGTAAATGAAGGCAACCCCAATCATTAGCGCCGATACAGCATACATAAAAGATTGCACCATATCTTCACTATCACCGCTTTGTTTAAATTTATAGCCACTTGGTAACTGATAACTATCAAGTATCTTCTGAATCTGGGTATAAACCTGCTGATTATCTGTTCCAGTTATATTTCCAGTAATTGCAACATTACGTAGTAGATTCACGTGATCAATCTCGCGTGGTGAAAATCCTGTTCTGGTCTTGGTAATAGTAGCTAGAGATACCATCCGTGGTGCACCAGTATTAGGGTCAAGGCTATTGCTTGGTACTTGCAGTAAATTTAACACATCTTTATTACGCTCATCTTCTGGAATTTGGACTACGACATTATAGTTTTCTCCAGTACGTGGATCTTCCCAAGTTGAAATTTTATTACCTGCAAATAACGACGATATGGTATTCCCGACATCCGCCATATCAATTCCCATGCTTGAAGCAATATCACGATTAACATCAATATTATAAGCTGGATCAGCATCTTGGTAACTAGTTTCCAAGTCAGTAACACCTTTAATCTTGCCAATCTTAGCCATCAACTCATTGGAAATACGCTGCAATGAAGCAACATTATCACCTTGAACATCAACATTAATTGGTTTTTGATCGCCACCAGGAGATCCCAAAGGCATAACATTGCTTACTTTAATTCCACCAATATGTTCTAAAATTTCACGCGTTTGCGCAATTGCATCATTAAGAGTATTATTGCGTAATGCTTTATGTCCTATATCAATCGTTAGTGTGGCACTATTACTACCCTCACCAAAGTTTTTATTTACCCCACCCGTAATTGATTGTATTTCTTTGATTCTCTCTCGCAGAATTTTGCTTACCTGATTGACTTTTGCTTCTGTGTAAAAGACATTAGAACCAGTAGAAGTTTTAAAGGTAACCGTATATTGTCCTTTATCCGCCGATGGCATAAATTCACCACCAATAAAAGGCACCAACATAAAACTCCCGATTAGAATCGCTAACGCAATTGATAATGTTGTTTTGCGATAATGCAACGAGCGACGAATAAATTTCTCATACCCGACAATTAAACTATCAAAACTAGACTCAAACCAATTGAGAAACTTTCCAACTCGTGATTTAGCCAACCAACCACCATCCTGTGGTTCATGCCAAACACTGGAGAGCATTGGATCAAGCATAAAGCTAACCAACAATGAAATCACCACCGCAACGGTTACTGTAACTCCAAATTGAAAGAAAAATTTTCCGATAATCCCCTGCATAAAGCCGACGGGCAAGAATACCGCAACCACCGTCATGGTTGTTGCCAAAACCGCTAAACCAATCTCATTAGTTCCATCCAATGCCGCCTGAAAATGACTTTTACCCATATGTAAATGCCGCACAATGTTTTCACGAACGACAATCGCATCATCAATCAGCAAACCAACCGACAGTGACAGCGCCATCAATGACATCATGTTTAAGGTAAATCCACACACCCAAATAGCAAACAACGTCCCAATTAATGCAATTGGTAATGTCAAGCCCGTAATTACTGTTGAGCGCCATGATTTTAAAAACAAAAATACAATTATGATGGTTAAAACCGCACCTTCAATCAAAGTACCAGAAACATCTTCTAGTGAGTGCTTGATTGATTTTGCCTGATCATAGCTGACTCTCATCGTCACACCTGCTGGCTTAATTTGATTGAGCTGGTCAATCATTTTATAAACACCTTCAGAGACATCGACTACGTTTGCTTTGTCCGCTGGACGCAAATCCAAACCAACCGCGCGTTTACCATCAATCAAAGTTAAGCTATTATACTCATCTTGTCCATCTTGTACCGTCGCAACATCGCTTAGTTTAATCGGAACATCATTACGATAAGCCAGCACGATATTAGCAAAATCATTTGGATTTAATAATTTACCATGAATGCGAATATTGTATTTTTGAGTTTTAGTTTGGACATCACCAGCCGGATAATTATCGTTAGCCGCTGTAATTGCTTTGGTTACATCATTAATTGACAACCCTAAAGATTGGAGCTTATATGGTTCAACATTAATCCGCACCTGACGGTCAATTCCCCCCACTACCTTAACGTCACCAACTCCAGATACCGTTTGTAATTTTTTCTTAGCAACTTGATTAACCCATTCAGTAATATCTCGAAGTGACATATTATCCGCACCAATAACCAATGACATCATCGGTTGTTGCTTCATGTCAACCCTTGATACCAGAGGATTATCTATTTCTTTACGAAAACCAGCGGCAACCCCGGATACTTTATCACGGACATCTTGTACTGCCACATCTGGGTTAACATTTAAGTTAAACTCAGCAACTACCGTTGATGAACCATCAAATGAGTAAGAACGTATAGTTTTGATACCATTGAGTGTATTTAGCGCTTCCTCAATTGGTTTGGAAATGTCAGTTTCAATAATCTCAGGAGACGCGCCTTTATAGTTGGTAGTAACAACTGCAACTGGAAATTTAACATCAGGAAACTCTTCAACCGAAATATCTTTAATTGCAACCAAGCCAAGTAATACCAGCGCAAGCATAATTACTGTTGCGAAATAAGGATTCCGGATTGAGATTCGGGTAAGCCACATACCAGAGGTCTTTCATTATGAGAATAAGAACGTTATTTTAACAGGATTAAGCAGTTACTGTTACAAGTAGATTACAGTAAAAAGACGAGCCTAATGCTCGCCTTTGTTACTTAGTAATATAGTTATTTATTGCCCATAGCTATCGGCGGCATAATCACGTGGACCAACTTGCTCTAAGTTAACTACTTTTTGAACATTGTCAATTGAGTAAATACCGTTAATAGCTTTTCTTAGAGAATTTAAATTACCAACATTGGTTCCCATAATATAAACAATATCATCGACGGTAACAACTTTCATTAGTGAAGTGCTAAGGTCATTTTGCTTATCTAAACGATTTTTCGCATCATTGGTAATTGAAGAATTAGTATTCAACGAAGGGTTAATATTAACTGTTAAATAGTTGAAAACTTCTTCAGCACTTGGCGAATTCTCACATATGCTGCTAGCCTGAGTTTTTGCTGCCGCAGTTGCTACCTGCCCAACTAGTAACACATCGCCATTTGTGACAACCACTTTAATTTTATTGCCTGGTATTTGTCTATCCAAGTCATCTTTTAGACGTCCCTCAAGTGCAGTATCATCACTAATTTGATTATCCTGATCCGTTAGAAATGGAGAAGTAAGATTACTTGCAACATGCGTAGTTGCATTAGTAGAACAAGCAGATAAAGCCACACTCGCTGAAATCAAAATAAACAATATACGCGCAATTTTCATACAGATTAATCCCTAAAATTTTTATTATTCTATCACAATTTATCTAATCTTGTCTAGTTATCATTACCCAATGTAAGCAACTCAAACACTATGAAGCATTTCATAATTTAAAAAGCACCCTAAAAAGGATGCTTTTGATTATTTACAATAATCAAATTAACCTTTAGCTGCGCAAGTTGCAACAGTTAAATCACCAGCTTTATCAATGTTACACTTAACAATTTTACCAGAATTATCATCATGGAAAATCACATAAGATTTCTTTTCTTGAAAGTTTTTACAACTTTTAAGATCTGTTACTTTCATACCATCATCGATATGACGATCGCCACATTTCATTTGAGTTTTATCAAAAGTAACTTCAGTAACTTTTTCTGCTGCAAAAGCAGGTAAAGCAATTGCACAAGCGGTAATAGCTAATAGTAATTTTTTCATATATGTTTCCTCTATAAATTAACATAAATAATAAGAGAGATTTATTATAAATATCTCAAGCACTAGATTATAACGTAAATTTGCATGAGTTGCCAGCATCCACCAACAAACTAATTATAATTTAAACTCAGTCAATTTGGTTAAATCATAATTATGTTCGCAATAATGGCATTGCGCGCTTAAATTATCACCATTACTACGCAATTTAAACAACGATTTGTACTGATGTGACACGCAACGATGATTTGGGCAAACAATAATTTCCTGAATAGACTCAGGTAAAGTCAGTTGGATTTTTTGTACCACTTCATAATTTTCGATCTCACTATAGGTCGCACCATAAGCAAAAACACTAACTTTGTGTAATTGTTCAGCAGTCAATCGATAATTTTCGATCTTTACTAAATCTTTAAACCCCATACGCTGGCTTGGTAGATTAAGCCCGATTCCTACTGGAAATTTGCGCTCTAGCTTAAGTAATTTAATGATATACCACGCATTTCCCTGAGGGATATGATCTAAATTAACTCCATTGGCAATTGCACCGATTTTTTTAGTCATTCTGAGAACCTCCAAAAATAATATCCAATAATGCCTGACGAATAAACAAGCCATTATGTGCTTGCTGGAAATAATAAGCATATGGAGTAGCATCAATTTCAGTTGGTAGCTCTTCCAAGCGCGGCAATGGATGCATAATCCGTAAATTTGGTCGTGCGCGTTGCAATAGCTCTAGATCTATCCCATAGGAGCAGTTAATCTCCGAGCTAAAGCGCTCTTTTTGCAAACGAGTTAAATACAGACAATCAAGCTTATCAATAACCTCCTCGGCAGTAGCGTGGAATGAATAGCTAATGCCATGACGTTTTAATTCCATCAGATTTTGACTATCAATTCTTAATTCTGGTGGCGCGATTAAAAATAAGCGCATTTTAAACAGTTTACTGGCATCAATCAATGAATGAATCGTGCGACTATATTTCAAATCACCCATTAAGCCAAGGTTTATATCTTCGAGCTGTCCTTGACTATCTTGAATCGAAAACAAATCAAGTAAGGTTTGGGTTGGATGTTGATTGGCACCATCACCAGCATTAACTACCGGAATCGTCATAATCTCAGAAGCTAACCGTGCTGCCCCATCATTGGGGTGACGCATAATCATACCATCGGCATAGCAATTAATCATCTTGAGCGTATCAATAAAACTCTCACCTTTATTGGCTTGGGAGGTAGCGCTACTATCGGCAAAACCAATTGTTTTGCCCCCCAGATGCGCCACAGCTGATTCAAATGATAAACGAGTACGCGTTGAAGCTTCAAAGAAACATGAAGCTAAAACTTTGCCTTCGAGTGTATTTTTACGTAAGCCACTCTTAAATTGTTTAGCATGTGCCAAAATATCTAAAATATCTTGCTTAGTCAAGTCCTGTAATGCCACCAAACCCTGCTTTTGTAAATTAACCATGATGAGCTCCTGCTAATAATTCACGATATGACTGTACCGCAATCTCTTTGCCATAAAATTCTGCCAATGACTCAAGGAGAATCTCACTTAACTGAAAATTAGTTACCAAAGGAATATGATAATCAATTGCCAGACGACGAATTTTGAAACCATCAGAATTATCTTTATTATTAAAAGCATCACGCGGTAAATTGATAATCAAGCCCACCGACTTATTGATAATTGGTTGTTGAATATTCGGTTCAACCTGCTCCGAAATTTTAAAGACAAATTTAGACTGAATCCCGTTACTTACCAGCATATCATGAGTTGCACCAGTGGCAACAAACTGCCAGCCCTGATCGCTCAATACTTTCACTAATGGCAATAATTTTTGTTTATATTTATCATCAACACTGAGTAAGATAACTTTTTTATCAACTCGCTGCCCTACTCCCAACCATGACATATAGAAGGTCTGGAGCATATCGTTACCGACACAGGCAACTTCACCAGTTGAAGACATTTCTACTTGTGCTACTGGATCTGAGCCTTTAAAACGATTATACGAGAATACCGGACTCTTCACACCGATGATACCACAGTCAAGGGTATTATATTTTTGGCTAATTTCTTGACCTAAAAATACTTTTGCCATTAACTCAACCAAATTTTGTCCAGTTACCTTGGAGATAAACGGGAATGAGCGCGAAGCACGGACATTACATTCAATCACTTTCAGCTCATTGTTTTTAGCAATAAACTGCATATTAAACGGACCAGAAATGTTCAAAGCCTTAACAATCTTACGCGCACTATCCCGAGCACGAGTTACCGTTTTTAAATACAAGCGTTCAGGAGGGAACACCAAAGTTGCATCACCAGAATGCACCCCAGCATTTTCAATATGTTCGCTGATTGAATCAATCACGATTTTTCCATTTTGCGCAATTCCGTCAATCTCTAGCTCTTTAGCATTTTCAATAAACTGCGAAATTACTACCGGATGATCATTCGAAATCAAGACTGCTTCATTGAGATAATTGGTTAGCGTTTTTTGATCGGAGACTACTTTCATCGCCGCACCTGAGAGTACATAGGACGGACGAATCAGAACTGGCAAGCCAACTTCTGCGATAAAAGCTTGGACTTCTTCACTGCTTTTGGCATTAATCCAGCTTGGTTGATCAATATTCAGCTCATTCAGCATTGAAGAGAATTTAGCCCGATCTTCAGCATTATCAATATCCAATGGCGATGTTCCCACTATCGGATAACCCAAATTATGTAACGGTAATGCCAGATTATTGGCAATTTGTCCACCAACACTTACGCAAACTCCAGCAACGTGCTCAAAATCAAGAATATCACACACCCGCTCTAAACTTAATGGTTCGAAATATAACCGATCTGATTCATCATAATCAGTTGATACCGTCTCAGGATTGGAATTAATAATGATAACCTGTTTACCATGAGCGCGCATTTGGCGTGCCAGATTCACGGTACACCAGTCAAACTCCACCGAAGAACCGATTGAGTACGGACCAGAACCAATAATTACATAAACTTCATCTGCGGGTGCAATATCATCATAACGCCCATGATAGGTAGTATAAAGATAATTGGTCTGTGCTGCAAATTCCCCTGCCAGCGTGTCAATCTGTTTTACAACTGGGCGAATATTGTGTTCATGACGTAAATTACGAATAGTTAACTCCGATTGCTCAGTCAATAACGCCAGCGTTTTATCGCTAAAGCCAAACTGTTTTGCGGTGCGTAATAACGCTGGATTTAAATCTTGTTTAATTTGCAGCGCGATTTGAGCGATTTGCTGAATCTGAGTTAAAAACCAGTAATCAATTCGAGATAAAGCTGCAGCTTCTGCTAAATCACCACCAGCATAAAACCATTTATACAAAGCAAAAATCCGTCGATCGGTCGCAAACTCAATTTCACGGCGTAAATCCTGAATCGGCCAGATATAATCATGTAAACCGGATGCGCCGATATTAAGCATCTGCACTGCTTTTTGTAAGGCCTCAGAGAAAGTACGTCCAATCCCCATCACTTCACCAACCGATTTCATCTCGGTACCAATAGTGCGTTCCGCCAAGCGTAATTTATGCGTATCCCAACGTGGAATTTTCACTACGACATAATCGAGTGCTGGCTCAAAAAATGCACTGGTTTTTTTAGTAACTTGGTTAGTTAACTGATTAAGGCTAAAACCCAAGCATAATTTAGCTGCGACAAATGCCAGCGGATAACCAGTTGCTTTGGATGCCAACGCGGATGAACGCGACAAACGTGGATTCATTTCAATCACGCGATAATCACCATTGGCAGGATTTACCGAAAACTGAATATTACACTCACCGACGATATTGAAGATCTCGGCGCAACGCAATGAAATATTACGTAGATTCTGATGCTCTTCATCATTCAGCGTTTGGGCTGGCGCAATTACAATACTTTCACCAGTATGAATCCCCATCGGATCAAGATTTTCCATATTACAGATCGTCAGGCTGTTGCCTTTCAAGTCGCGGACAATTTCGTATTCAAACTCTTTCCAACCAGTTAGATACTCTTCCAGTAAAACTTGTGGTGCTCCGCTTAGCGCTTTGCTCGCCTTGTCTATCAAATCAACTTCATCAAAAACTTTGCCTGAGCCAAGCCCGCCTAGCGAGAATGCAGCTCTTAGCATTAGCGGATAGCCAAACTCCTGCCCTACCGCAATCGCTTCATCGACAGTTGTCGCAGATTTGCTTTTAGGTGTTTTTACCTGATTTTTCTCAAGATAATTACGGAAAATATCGCGATCTTCAGTCGCTTCAATCGTCGTAATGCTAGAACCTAAAATCGCAACATTGTGCGCAGCTAGCACCCCACTATGATGTAATTCTAAGCCGAGATTAAGCGCGGTTTGCCCACCAAAACCCAATGCAATATAATTAATCTGTTCTTTAGCAATAATCGGTGCCACAAACTCGTGTTGTAATGGCACAAAATAAATCTCATCCGCCATTGATTGATCGGTTTGTACCGTCGCAATATTTGGGTTAACCAAAATTACCCGATAACCTTCTTCTTTAAAAGCTTTAATTGCCTGCGAACCAGAGTAATCAAATTCACCAGCTTGACCGACACGTAAACCACCCGAACCTAAAAGTAAAATATTTTTCATTATTATGCTGCTCCCGTTACGATTTGCTGATAAAACTGTTCAAACAAGTAAAAGGTATCTTGCGGACCACTCGATGCCTCAGGGTGAAACTGTACCGCTGAAAATGGTTTGTTCGCATGACGAATTCCTGCCACAGTGTTATCATTTAAATGGCGGAAAGTTACCTCCCAACCATCAGGCAAGGTACTATCATCAACCGCATAGCTATGATTTTGTGAAGTAAGGTAACAACGATCTCTGATTAAATCAATACATGGCTGATTATGTCCACGATGTCCATATTTAAGTTTGTAGGTATTCGCGCCAATTGCCAATGCCATTAATTGTGAGCCTAAGCAGATTCCAAAAATTGGCTTGTTGCGAGCTAAAGCCTTGCCTAAGATTTCAACACTTTTTTGACATTGCTTAGGATCCCCCGGTCCATTAGAAAGCATTACTCCATCATAATCCTCAGCACTATAATCATAATCAAACGGTACGCGTTTTAAAGTTACGTCAAATTGCTCCAGACAACGGATAATATTTTCTTTCGCGCCATAATCAACCACAATTACTTTATATTTACCGTTACCATGCGTAGTTACTTCTTTAGGAGAAACTTGCTCAACCCAGTTTATTGCCATGCTATCATTAAAATCAACTGCTTGCTCAGCATCATAAACAATCGCCCCACTAAGTACACCATACTCACGGATAACTTTAGTCAATTCACGAGTATCAACACCGCAGATCAATGGCACTTGTTTTTGCTCTAACCAGTGTAAAAAAGTTTGCTCAGAAGAATGATGAGCTGGCTGATCAAAAAGTGTCTCACAAATTACCCCTTTAGCATGAATTTGCGCTGATTCCCAACGATGTCCATCTGACACGCCATAATTTCCCAAAATCGGGAAAGTAAACGCTAAAATCTGCCCAGAATACGAAGGATCAGTTAAAGTTTCTTCATAACCAGTCATTCCAGTATTAAATACTACTTCACCAAAACTGGCAGCAGTTTGCCATACTGGTGCCAAGCCTTCAAATACTCGTCCATTGGCTAATTTTAAATAGGCTTTTTGCATTGCTATCATATTATGCTCCGATTAATGCTTCAGCTTGTGCTTTATCTGCCGCTGAAATTTTGCCATGTTTAAGTAAGATTTCAAGCACTTGGTATAAATCAATAATACTGTGCAATGCATATCCTTGTTCAGTTAAGCGTTCCTGACCACCTTGATTGCGGTTGATAAAACACACGATATCCTGTACTTTAAGCCCTGCTTCTTCTAAGACTACAGTGGTTTCACCAATACTCATCCCGGTGGTTACCACATCTTCAATCACTAAGCAAGTATCGCCAGCTTGATAATTACCCTCGAGGATTTTTTTGGTGCCATATTCTTTGGCTTCTTTACGCTTTAACAGCATCGGAATTTGATGTGCATAGGCGATTCCACTGGCAAAAGTTAGTGCTGAGTACGGTACACCACAAATTGAATCATATTTAAGACCATTCATTTTGCTATAAATCAAATCACAAAGAGTAATGAAAATCTTAGGATGTGAAATTGCGGTTCTAATATCAGCATAAACATAGGATTTCTTACCAGATTTAAGAGTAAATTCGCCAAATTTGATCATATCTACTGCATACATATCTAAAATTAATTGTTCAAGCATCATAATTCCTTCTTAATTATTCTTGTAGACATAAAAAAACTCACTAAAAATAGTGAGTTTTCAATAGCTAATAAAGTTATCTAAGGTAAATGCAGCGACCTTTACCACGTTATTGCTCGGGCACAGAATATCTGAATTTAGTCGAATTGACATTGCACTTCCTCAAAAAAATTTGCGGATTATAGCATAATTCCACTAAGTACAGCAAGTATAAAGTTGCTCTTTTCTGGGAGAAACAATTATTACAAAATCTGAAGTAATGGCTATATTTAAGAATGTTGATTTATTATTTTAGATGGTGGCCTGGGGCAGAATCGAACTGCCGACACAAGGATTTTCAATCCTCTGCTCTACCGACTGAGCTACCTGGCCTTAATATCGGATAAAAATGGTGCCGGAAAAAGGAATTGAACCCTCGACCTTCTGATTACAAGTCAGCTGCTCTACCAACTGAGCTATTCCGGCATTTTGACGACGTTTTTGGTGGCGAATCAGGGACTCGAACCCCGGACCTGCGGATTATGATTCCGTCGCTCTAACCGACTGAGCTAATTCGCCCTTAACGTTGAGATAGGTATTCTATCTCAACCCTCATCATCCTGTCAATTATTTTTGCAATAATTTTGTAAAAAACCTTGTCGCACTAAGCTCTCAACCGAGCTAAGACATTGTTTTTACCCAGAATATGGATAATTGCGTCAAATGAAGGAGTTTGTGTAGTTCCACACAATTTTAAGCGTAAAGGCATACCAAGTTGCGGCATTTTAATATTTTGGCTCGTACAAAATTCTTTAATTAATGCTTTAATTGCATCTAATGACCACTCGTTAAGTGTTTCTATAGCGCTTGCAAAATTATTTAGAACTTGTGTTGCATCATCCGTCATGTGTTTTGTCAACTCTTCAGCACTTGGTGCTAGTGGTTGATAAAAATATGCTACTTCCTTAGTAAGAGCGTTCAAATTATCGCTACGTGCTTTTACCAACTCCATAATTGCGTTAATATCTAATTGCTCAAGCTGAATGTTTTGCGCTAATAATTGAGGCGAGATTAACTCAATTAATTTAGCGTTCGTTGTCGCTTTTATATGCTGTGCATTTACCCAGAATAATTTTTTCATATCAAAGCGTGCCGGAGATGGCGAAATATTATTCAAATCAAACCATTCAACAAATTGTTCAATACTAAATACCTCATCATCACCATGCCCCCAGCACAGACGCGCCAGATAATTGAGTAATGCTCCAGGCAATATTCCCATATCGCGATACTGAACAACGCTGACAGGATCATTACGCTTAGACATTTTTTGTCCATCATCACGTAAAATCATTGGCAAATGCGCATATAGTGGCGGCGTTGCACCTAAAGCCCGTAAAATATTAATTTGACGAGGTGTATTATTCACATGGTCATCACCACGGGTTACATGAGTAATTTTCATGTCCAGGTCATCAACAACCACGCAAAAATTATAGGTCGGTGTACCGTCAGAACGAGCAATAATCAAATCATCTAATTCACTATTCGCGATTTCAATCCGTCCTTTAACCAGATCATCCCAAGCGACAACGCCATCTTGTGGGTTTTTAAAGCGCACTACTGGTTTAACGCCATCACGTGGTTGCTGATGTAAACAGCGACGATCATAACGCGGCTTTTCACCACGAGCACGTTGTTCTTCACGCATCTGATCAAGTTCTTCTCTAGAACAATAACAATGGTATGCAGTGCCAGCATCCAACATCTGTTGAATTACTTTCTTATAACGCTCCATGCGTTGCATTTGATAAAACGGACCTTCGGCATAATCCAATCCCAACCAATCCATTGCATGTAAAATACTATCAACTGATTCTTGCGTTGAGCGCTCAACGTCAGTATCTTCTACTCTAAGAATAAAAGCTCCATTATTCTTTTTTGCATATGCCCATGAAAACAATGCGGTACGTGCTCCACCAATATGTAAAAACCCAGTTGGACTGGGTGCGAAACGTGTTCTAACTGTCATTTATCGTCTTTCAAATTTAAAAAATTAAGTAACTAATTTCATGATATCACAGCCTATTGCCTTAAGATCTTTCATTTTAATAATTCCATGCAAAGGCAAACAAATAATTATAGTTTTAACTATGCGCTAACTCGCGTAACTCCCGTTTTAAAATTTTGCCTGTTGCATTACGCGGCAATTTTTCAATAAAGATAATCTTACGCGGTTGCTTAAATGGCGCTAAATGCGGACGAATATAATCTTTTAATTCAGATTCCGTAGCCGTTACATCTTCTTTCAATTCAACATATGCTACAGGGGTTTCATTAGCTTCGCTGTCCCTAATACCAATTACTGCACAAGCGTTAACTTTTTCATTAGTATAAATAATTTCCTCGATTTCACGCGGATAAATATTCATACCTTTGCTGATAATCAAATCTTTTTTACGGTCAACTATAAATACAAAACCATCTTTGTCAACTCTACCAATATCACCAGTTCTAAACCAACCATCAATAATTGTTTCTGCTGTATCATTTGGTCGATTATAGTACCCCATCATCACGCAGCCACCTTTAACACAAATTTCACCAATTGAATCCCTCGGCAACTGTTTCATTTCTTCGTCAAAAACTTCTACCTGATAGCTAGGTAATGGTTTACCCACTGAACCAACTCGATTTTCCCAAGGTAAATTCACGGATACTACGGGAGAACATTCACTAATTCCATAGCCTTGGATTAAAGTGCCACGCTTAAAGCTAGCGGCAAAATTACGCATCGTTTCCTCAGCCAAAGGAGCCGCGCCAGAAATAAAACCTTTAACTGAATGAAACCAATGAAAATACCATGGTAATTTAGCTTTTGCCAGAGCGCTATAGACATCTGGAACACCAGCGAAAAATGGTACTCGTTTAAGTAAAACTTGTTTCAGTAAATTAGCAAAGTCACCTTTAGTTGCAATAGAGCGAATGACTACCACTCCACTATCGGTAAAAATTGGTAAAATTACCGTTACAGTCAAGGTAAAGGCATGGAACATTGGTAAATAACAAACCATCCTTATACCGCCATGCTTAACTCTCAAATGCTGCATGCAACAGTGAACATTTGAATGTATATTGTTGTATGATAGCATTGCGCCTTTAGGCTTGCCTGTTGTGCCGGAAGTATAAACAATCAAAGCCAACTCTTCGGGAGATTTATCAGCGTATGGAGCAGTATTTTTTTGTTCCGCGATTATTTTTGCATAGTCAATATTGCGATCATTAATCACTGGAGCATCACCATCAACCCAGATAATCTTGCAAATATTGGTTTTAATCAACAATTCACGAGTTTCTTTGGCAAATTTTGTCGACGAAAACAATACTTTCGCTTGAGAATCATTAACTATATAAGCAATCTCATCTTCTTTGAGAAAATTATTTATTGCCACGACTACAGCACCAAGCTTGCTAATTGCAAATAAAGTAGCAATGAATTGCCACGAATTTGCCATTACCAATGCAACTTTATCACCCGGTTTAATCCCATAATCATACAAACGACTAGCAACACTATCCGCGTACTCCATTAATTGTCGATTACTTATTTTCAGATCACCATCATAGATGATCGTTTTATTCGGGGAGTTTTTAGCATTACTTGCTATAATATGATAAAAATTACGAAAAGGATACTGTTGTGTCATGATAATCCTTAAACAGATAGTAGATATTTGTGATTTTACCGCAAAACAGAGGTTAAATAGTGATTATTTAGCGAAAAAGTGTTTAAGAGCGTGTTTGCTAAATCATAATGAGCTGCAAAATACGACCAAATCGCTAAAACCTTGCAAAATCCTCGATTAATAGAATAACTATTAATCTCCAATTTAGCAAATTTTTATCTGATTTATCGTGATTTCTCGCTTTCATTGGATTTAGCAAACACGCTCTAAGTTTTTAATTTACGCATTGCATCAGGTATTTTGGCACTAACTAAATCCTGAATATTGTCATCACCAGCTTGTTTTACTTTGGCTTTCATTGCAGCCTGATATTGTTCCAGTGCTAATTGGTAATTTCCTAAGGTATAAAACTCATTTCCCAAGCCATAATGATAGCGCAATGGATTATCTAATTTAGTATCAGAATACAAAATCGCGTACTGATCCCAAACATCGGGATCACTGGCATTGGTTTGTGCCAATTCATCCAAGCGAGCTCCAGCTTTAGAATAGCCGTTGCCTGCCATTAGAAATTCAAGCTGCCCCATCCATAGTCCTTTGTGATTTGGATAACTTTCTATCGCTTGATCATAGAGCTTATCTGCCAATTTATTCTCGCGATTAGCAATTAGTAATTTCGCCCTGAGTCCCAAAATAATCGGATGATTCATATAATGTGGATTATTAATTTTATTAAGTGTTGCAATACTAGCTTTAAGCTGTTTGGTTAAGAAATAGCTAAGTGATAGGCCATATTGTTGTGCCTCTAAACTTACATAGCGCTTAGAAGCGATTGAATTGAGGTAAAATTTAGTAGCATCTTCACTACTGATTTGCCGAATACGGCATTTTTCACGCACCAATAAAAAATCAATACTATCTTGGCGCATTTTGACAGGCATTTGATTGGCGCGTGATTCAGCTTCACTCAAACGCTCAACTGTCACTGGATGTGTTTGTAAAAAAGCCAATGCATCATTAGAATTAAATTTATAAGCATCTTGCATGCGCTGGAAAAATTCTGGCATTGCGTGCGCATCAAACCCTGCTTGGTACATCAATTGTTGACCAACCCGATCCGCTTCGCGTTCATAATCGCGTGAAAATGATAGCATATTTTGTTGAGCCAACCCTTGCCCACCCTGAATAGCAGCCATAGCAGCGCTGGGACTAACTGTAGCTAGAAGCGCTCCAGCCAACAAGCCAGCAACACTGGTCCATTGCGCCCGATTTTGCACGCTAATATTACGGAAAATATGATGTTGTACTACATGCCCAATCTCATGAGAGAGCACAGATGATAACTCAGCTTCGGAAAGCGTTGTATAAATCAGACCATTATAAGCACAAATATAACCGCCTGGCAATGCAAAAGCATTAATCTCACGATCTTTAATCAAGTAAAAATTGAATTGATCGCCAGCCATAGGCGAAAAACTTACCAACTGACTACCTAAAGTATTTAGATAATCTAGACAATCATAATCATCAACCATGCTACCTTGAGCGTAGATATTGAGAATAACTTGCTTACCCAACAAATCCGCTTGATACGGCGAGAGATTGGAGCGATCATTATCGCCTAAATCTGGTAGCCCGTTGATTCCAGTAGCATAAGCAAAATGATTACAAGTGCCAAGAGCTACACCAAATGCCGTCGCACTTACCACCTGTTTCAAAAAACCACGTCTGGCAATATCCAGCACCAAATCGCGCTGAATCTGCGGAGATTCTTTACGCGATTGATAAAGCTGATCAAGGATAGAGCCAAGAATTTTCATTTTGCCGCTTTTATTTACTGTAATTGCTGAGCTAGTCCAGTCAGATATTTTTTCTGATTAGCAGTAAAGTCTTTATCTGGAGTGCTACCATCAAACTGAGTCAGACTAATTAACGTCTGATTACCCTGAGCTGTTAATTTAACTGTATACATCGGTTTTGGTGCAGCTTTAGCATTGGCAGATTCGCTACTAAACCAACGTTGAATGAAGCTAGGATCTGGATTATCCAGTTGCGCCTGTAATGGATAAACATAGTAATCACCAGTAGTGCGATTTTTGTCTACAATACCTAGACCGACACGATCTAGAGCAATCGCAGTACGCCACCATGCCCGATCAAACTGATCATTTACAACCACCTGATTATTTACTAGAGCTGCTGTTTTTGGTGCTGATTCTGCAGTTGCCACGATTTTCTTAACTTGCTCTTCTGGCATACCTGCAAAAGCCATATACTGCGTCAAAAACTCCAATTCTAATTGTGGATTTGACGGACGAGGTATCCATTTAGTTCTTTGTTGATCAGAAGAAGCTAAAGTTGAAGTATCTGCTATCCCAGGGGAGCGACAGCCCTCGTATTCTTCATCCATTTGATAATTAGTATCCATAATGACTACATCTTTACCGTTCTGCCATAAGGTAATACGGTACATATACATTGAATTTAATGAATACATACTACCCCAGCCAACCCAGTCAAAGAAACCACGAATACTTGTTCCCTGTGGGACTTTATTATTACGTGCTGCCCAATCGGTCTGAATCACTCCAATCGACTGATTTTGATATTTGATTGTCAAACCAATCTGATTAACAAATGCAGTAACCATTGGCCAAACCGTATTCACATCCTTGCTTTCAATAACTAACCAGCGTTGTGAACCACCATAGACAATTTGCATTCCTTTGGTATTAGCCAGCTGATAACCATTTTGTGCCTGTTGTGTTGCTGTTGGCACCATTTTATAGTTAGTTACTAAATCAGGTGAAGTTAAGCCCGGCGGAGTTACCAAAGTATCAGTATTACGTGGCGCGGTAGACGTAAACGCGGCTTGCGAATCTACTGTACCGCAGGCACTTACACCAAGTAATGTTGCTAATATTAAAGCGAGCTCTTTTTTATTTACCATCTTGAATTGCATAAATCAACCTATTTAATTTGTTCTAAAATATCTCTAAACCTATTATGATAGCCGCTACTTAATTCAGTCAATGGCAAGCGCAGCATTCCATGAGCAATTTGCTGCTCTTGGCATAATGCCCACTTAACCGGAATCGGATTAGATTCACAGAATAACGCATCATACAAGGACAAAAGTTGCTTATTAATTGCCAAAGCAGCATCACGCTCTCCTGCTAAAGCATGAGCACACATCTGGCTAAATTGACTAGGACGAATGTTACTCGCAACAGAAATCACTCCAGCGCCGCCGGAGAGCATAAATGTAACCGCACTAAAATCATCACCTGATAGCAAAATAAAATGTTCTGGCTTGTGCGCCATTAAGTAGGTGCAACGCTTTAAATCACCTGTAGCATCCTTAATCGCCACAATATTCTTAAAATCACGAGCCAAACGCAACACTGTATCATCGGCTAAATTGCATGCAGTACGCCCTGGTACATTGTATAAAATTACTGGAAATTTAGAGTGTTTTGCCACAGCTGCAAAGTGTTGATATAAACCATTTTGAGTTGGTTTCACATAGTACGGTACCAAACACATCAAATAATCAACTCCCGAGAGCTGATTAACTTCATCAATGAACTCTAGCGTCATTGCAGTAGCAGCAGTTCCACTTCCCACTATTAATGGTACACGCCCACGATTAACTTCGACTACATGACGAATCACAGCTAGTTTTTCAGAATCAGTTAACGCCGCAGCCTCGCCGGTTGAACCAACGACAACTAATCCAGAAACTCCACTGTTGATCTGCCATTCAGTAAACTTAGTCAATGATTGGTAATCAATACTACCATCTTCAAAAAATGGTGTAACAATCGCAGTTATACATCCTTTTAGCATGTTTTCCTCTCAAAAAGTATAGCTATTTGCTTGGTTTTGTAATGAGCCACCTAACATAATTTCAATTTTAGACCTGGCATCTGAACCAGCTCGATCTTGATTAAAATGAACACCAATTCCAGGTGGGTAACCAACTGCAGAATTTGGGCTAATCCAATTAACTTTACCGCTTACCGCAATATTTTCGCCCCCCTCCGGTAAAGTTATAATCAGAAAAACCTCTTCTCCAAGTTGATAACTATAATTTCCACTGATGAAAATGCCTCCAAATTTAAATTGTTGAATGTACATCTTAAGCAAATCTTGCCTACTTGAAACATTAACTTTAATGATGTTATTCATAAAAATACCTTATCTATGTTTACGTGACTTAACTACTTTAGGCTCAACTGTGTTTAATGTCATATTTTGAATTGAAATCTGTGGACTAAATAAATTTCCGTCAATTCCTACCGGTATTGACACGGACTTAATATGCTGCTCATTTAATGGCATGATACTACTAACATTTAAGCGATAGTTTATTTTAGTAGCGGCAAAATCAATTACTCCGTTTCCAGTTGCTAAAATGGTTGGAGAACTAAAATTAATACTGCTATTTTTTGAAATCCCACTTTCGAATTCAAACTTTGCATTCAAGGTAGAAAATTTTGTCATTAGCTGACTCTTACTTTGAAACGCCGCTAAGTTTTCTGGGCTCAAAAATAAACTAAAATCTACACCACTAAATCCACCATTGCGAACTTTCAAACCAATTGCCCCGTCCAGATTTTTACGCAAATCCTGATATGTTCTAGCATTGTTTACCTGAGTATTAAAGGTAAAATCGGCCAACCCATTGATTGCACTGACATCGAATAAATTAATAAACATTTTTTTCAAATCTACATTGCTGACTTGATTATCTATAGATACATCATAGGCATCATGATCAGCTTTAATCACCGCAGTACCATTAATAACACCATTATCATAGAGATTTGCATGTAACCGAGTTAATTTTAACATTTTATCTTTAACAATTAGTGAGCTATCAACATTAGTTAAATGAATATGGCTTAAATCAAGATTATTAATCTTGAGGTTTGCTTCCAAATCAAGCCAATTTAACCAACTAAATGGCAAAATACTGTCATCAGAGTATAAAGGAAGACTGCCTTGTGCCGAGCTCATAAATCGCGATAAATTTAATGCGCTAATTGTCCCATTTAATTTCAGAAAATCTTTATCATCATTAACTGCATATTCGGCATCAATTTTGGCGCTTGCTCCATCTATTAACCCCCGTAGCTGAACCCCAACCCAGTTATCCGACTCGTGATAATTACATGTGCCACTCAAGGAGCTAGAAAATACGGCAGCATTAGTTTGATTAGGCGTTATTGATAAACCAAGATTACAACTCTGATTAGCAACATTAAATTTTGAGTCAACTTTCGTCGCAATTAAACCCAGTTCTAGATTAACTTTGCGCAGATTATTTTGCGCATTATATTTTATTTTACTATTATCAATTGAGAAATCACTGTAATTATTAGTTCTTAAATTAAGCGAATTTAAAACCAAACTTTGTGAACCATTTTTCAATCCAGCTGTTAATGTCATCGCCAAATCATGGACTGTTAAGCCGTACATCGAGAGCAGCATTGTATCCATATGCAGATTACCATTATATTTCTCGGAACTAATAATTCCGTTAGTATTTTCAACCCAAAGCTTTTGATTGATATAATCATAGTGCCCAACAGATTGTAATTCAACATGCATTTTTGGTGCATCTATTATAGTACTTAACTGCTCAATATTTAGATTATCACTATCTGCTTTAGTAATATTACCGCGAATTGAAAAATCAGTATTATACCTACCGCTTTTGAAGCTTAACTGCACTAAAGGTTTAGTTTCAATACCAGTTAACGACATACTTGCATCACGAATAATATACTGCTCCTGTGACTCAACCCAGTTTAAATTGGTAATTGACAAAGTCTGCAAATTACCGAATTCGGAATGCGCAATACTATCATAGTCCAGTAAATCTGCATATTTAGTATCTTTTTCTCCTGACTGAAAAAAAGTTACACCATTTAATGCTATCCTTCTAACTTTATAATGCCCGACAATCAAATCCAGCCATGATAATTGACAATTTGCAGTATTAATATGTAAAGCCTCATGATGCGTATCATCTTGAACTGTCAAATCAGAAATAAATAGACTTAAACCATGCCAAGAGCGTGGTTCAACCGTACCATTGATTATTACTGCATAGTTTTTATTGTTAAATTGGTTAATTACCATTTGTTTAACTTTATTAGCATCAAACAAATAATAGAAAAATAACAACGGAATACATACCGTTAAAAAAAATAAAAGAAACATTCCCCACAAAACAAAGCGTATACTTTGCCGTGAGACTTTAATTTGATAAATTTTACGCATCTAGTTACCTGATAATAATAAATATTGGGCGTGCAATTGATCGATCTGTGGAATCAATGCTTCGATACCATTATTATTGATAATTACATCATCTGCTAACTCTAATTGCGTATCGCGTGCAACTTGCCGCTTAAGAATAGCGTCAACCATCTCTTGATTTAAACCGCTTCTTTGCATCAATCTTCTTAGCAGCTCCTGATATTCGGTATCTACAAAGATATTGCGATCAGTTATAGCTAAATAATCTGGAGCTCGAAATAATAATGGAACCACAACAAGTGAGTAGCAGGCAGACGAATTGTTCATTAGTTGACTGCGCGTTTCTGCTAAAATCAATGGATGCATTAATTTTTCAAGTCGTTGGTGTAAGGCTTCATCATTAAAAACCATTTCTCGTAAGCGTACACGGTCTAAAACACCACCACTATTTACAAGATCACTACCAAACTCTTGCCGAATTGCAGGTAGTGCAAAACCATTTGGTATTGTTAACTGATGTGCAATAACGTCTGTATCAACGACCTGAGCACCACGCTCCGCAAATATTCTTGCTACAGTTGATTTACCGCTACCAATTAGCCCAGTTAAGCCAATCACCATTTTAGTCATTGTCGTAACTCAATACATAATTAAAGGAAATAATTCATTTGCAAACAACAACACCAATATTCCTGCGGCACCCAAAAACGGACCAAATGGAATTGGATTACCAGCATTCAATTTCCCACATAAACGCATGGTTACGGCATAAATAATGCCACATACCGAAGACAAAATTAAAACGCTGAGAAGGTTTTGCCAACCAAGCCACGCACCAATAGCAGCAAGCAGCTTAAAGTCTCCATAACCCATACCTTCTTTTTTAGTAATTAATTTAAACGCCCAAAATAATAACCATAAAATCATATAACCCGCAACTGCACCGATCACAGCGTTAGTCAGACCACCACAAATTCCACCATGCAAATTAAAAAGCAATCCAAGCCAAATCAATGGTAAAGTCAATTCATCAGGTAACAAAAAAGTATCCAAATCAATCATCATCAAACATAGGACCACTGAAACAAAAATTAAACCGCCACACAGTGCCCATGGATCATTAAAGACATAACCAACCGCGACAAATAATATCCCGCAAAGCGCTTCAACCAGGGGATAACGAAATGAGATTTTAGTTTTACAGCTAGTGCATTTACCACCAATAATAAAATAGCCGATAAGCGGAATATTTGTCCAAGCTGGAACCTTAGCTTGGCATTTTGGGCAATGTGAATGCGGATGTACCAGATTAAACCGCGTCTCATCTGCACTCAATGTACACTCGTCGCCCAATACCTCAATACACTCATTGCGCCACTTACGATTAAGCATGATTGGCAAGCGATAAATAACTACATTAAGAAAGCTACCTATGCATAAACCAACAAGCAAGAGGCAGATCGCTCTAAACAACAAACTATTTAAAAATAAAAAACTAAATAAATCAAACATATCAATCCTACTTTAAATTATATGCTCACATAATTTGATTTTTGGACACGAAGCACTAATAAAAAAGACACAGAGCGGTACACAGAAGTACGCAAGGAGTCTTTTTTGAGATACAACGGAACCCAAGAGTCAAAGACAATGAGTATATTAACCGACCACATCTCCCAAATGGAACAGCGGTAAATAAATTGCGATAATAATTGAACCCAAAACACCACCTAAAATAACGATGGTTGCTGGCTCAATTAATGACAAGAGCGTTTCAATCACCATTTCAATTTCCTGATCGTAATAATCTGCGATAGATTGCAACAAGAAATCCAATGAACCAGCTTCTTCACCAACAGCAACCATTTGATTCACCATATTGGGAAAAATGTCCGTAGTTAACATCGCATTGTATAAACTGCTACCTGACTCTACATCTTTTTGGATGTTTAAGGTCGCTGCACCATATAAATAATTATCAACCAGAAGTGCAATCGAACGCAGAGCATCGTTAAGCGGAACACCTGCTGAAAATAATAGTGAGAGCGTTCGTGTCCAACGTGAAATAAGGGTTTTTTGAGCTAGTTCCCCAAAAAGCGGGACTTTAAAAATCGCGCTATCAATAAAGAATCTAAAGCGCGGAATGCCACGATAAGCAGATTTAAAAGCAAATATCGTTCCGACTATTATCGCAATAATTAACCACCAAAATCCAGTTATAAAATGTGAGACGGCAACTACTATTAAGGTTGGTGCCGGCAATTTAGCCCCCATACCTTCAAAAATCTTCTGGAACTGCGGAACCACAAATCCCAGCACAATGGCCAACACTATAGTTGAAACGATTACGACGATTACAGGATAAGCCATGGCTGATTTAACTTTACGCTTAACTGCATCAATTTTCTCTTTATATTCGATATAACGAGTAAGCAAAGTTTCTAAAATCCCACCTTTTTCACCGATTGACAAAAATTTAATAAATAGTGCATCAAAAACCATCGGATATGTTCCAAATGATTCCGATAAACTTAAGCCATTTTCTACCCCGAACTTGATATCTTCTAAAATCTCATAGAATTTTTTATTTTCCTGCCCACGAATTACAATATCAAATGCTTTGAGTAATGGAACTCCTGATTTGATAACTACCACAAACTGCTTAATAAAAACCGTAATCTCTTTATCTTTTACTGGTTTTTTTACTTTTTTCTTTTCTTTATCGGCGGCTGGTGTATCTTTATTCGCCAGTTCGTGAATTTCTTTAGAGCGCGCTAACTTAGCAAACAAGCTCAACTTCTTCTCGTGAGTACTTGCCTTAAATTTAAACTGCGATAGAATATCATTCAAAAACGAAAGACTGCTGCGCCGTTTAACAGAGAATGGAATAATATCGCGTTTACGCAATTTAACCCGTGCGATAATCGCAGTCTCAGCTTCAACCGTTCCAGTAACTAAATCACCATTTTTGGTTCTACCTTCATAAAACCAACTTAGCTCACGAGGGTTCTGCTTATCTTTCTTACTCGCCATTTTCTCTATCCATTAGTATTAGCTTCGATTTCCGACAAGGATGTTACACCTAAACGCACTTTATTCAAGCCACTTTGTCGCAAACTCAGCACTCCTTCTTTGCGTGCTTGGGCAGCGAGTTCTACCGATGTTGCACTCAATAAAATCAAACGTTTGAGCTCATCTGAAATTGCCATAGTTTCAAACACACCAACCCGTCCTTTATAGCCAGTATTATGACAAGCATAACAGCCTACTGCCACATATGGCTGCCATCCTGCATTCACTTCTTCTGGTGTAAACCCAGCTTCAATCAAAGCTACTTTTTCCATTTTAGCTAAGCGCTTGCATTGAGGACATAACTTACGCACCAAACGCTGCGCAATGATTGCTAAAATTGAGTCACCGACATTATATGCAGGAACGCCCATGCTCACTAAGCGCACTAATGCTGAGGGTGCATCATTGGTATGCAATGTAGATAAAACCAAATGTCCGGTTTGTGCTGCCTTAATCGCCATTTCGGCAGTATCATAATCACGAATCTCTCCGACCATTATCACATCAGGATCTTGCCGTAAAAAAGCCCTGAGCGCGACCCCAAATGTCAAGCCAGTTTTTTCATTAATCGCCACTTGATTGATCCCACTAAGAGGAATCTCAATTGGATCTTCTGCGGTGGAGATATTGCGACTGCTATCATTTAGCATATTTAAACACGTATAAAGAGAAACTGTTTTACCAGATCCCGTAGGACCTGTTACCAAAACCATGCCATACGGACGTGATACCGCATCTACAATAATCCTCTTCTGATCTGGATCAAACCCCAGAGCCTCAATTCCTAAACTTGCCGCTTTACGATCTAGAATCCGCAAAACTATTTTTTCACCAAAGGATGTAGGTAAGGTACTAACCCGAAAGTCGATAATTTGATTCTGAGACACAGCAAGGCGTAAACGTCCATCCTGCGGCACTCTACGCTCAGAAATATCTAACTTTGATACCACCTTAATCCGCGCTGCAATCTTATCCTTCAGAGCCATTGGAGGAGTAGCTATCTCACTTAAAACACCATCTATCCGATAACGTACCCGATAGTTTTTTTCATATGGTTCGAAATGGACATCAGAAGCACCCATTTGTACTGCATCAAAAATCATTTTATGGACAAACTTTACAATTGGCTGATCATCATCACCAGAGTTAACCATGTCCGTGCTACCGCCATCATCTTCAGTAGCAAATTCAATCCCTTCCAGAGCGGATTCATCCAGGTCAATAGTTTTGAAATAATTACTGCTGTTTTGGTTAATCACGCGCTCCAGCTGTGATTCTTCAACTAAAATCAAATCAATTTTCAGACCGGTTTTAAAACTAATTGAATCAAATAATTCTTTATTAGTTGGGTCTACAACTGCAAGCTTCAAAAGCTTACCTCGTTTAACTAGTGGTACAATTCTGTTATTGATAATTACATCCATACTTATTAAACCGACAGGCATAAAGTCTAAATTAAAGGCATCAATATCTAGAACAGGGATGCCATAAAATGATGCAAGAATATTCATAATTTTATGGACTGTTATCTCAGGCTTCACCTTAGATATTGCATTAATTATTGAAACTCGCTCATGAGCAGCTGTATCTGTAGCCTTTTTTATATCATCTGGTTGTAATAGCCCAGCTTGTGCCAAAATTGTAAATATACCACTATTCAATGCCATGTTTTTAGCTTTGTAAAATTATTACTATTTAACCTAATATTTTATCATGTATGCTCAAATGTACTGGTTTAATTATTCTAGGATACGTGAAATACGAACTCTTTCCGCCCAATATTTACCAACATTTAGGACTTCAAAGCATAAATTATTTATCCTAAAACAGAAATTCGGGCTGGGAATAACACCCAAATGTTTCATAATCAGCCCATTAATACTCATAGCATCGTAGCTTGCAGGCAAATCCAAATTATATGCCTCATTAAATTCACGCACAAGAGTAGCTCCATCAACAATATACTGCCCGGCTGACTCTTCAATCATCAAGTAACTTCGGTGTGGAGCATCCGTCGTAAAATCGCCAAAGACAATTTCAAGCATGTCTTCAAGACAAGCAATTCCCAAAGTATCACCATATTCATTGACTACTACAAAAATGCGCTCACGCTGCTTCTGAGCTTCGGTTAATTGCTTGATAATTGGAATAAAGTCCGGAATAAAATTAATTTTACGAATCAGTCCACGCAAATCATTCAAATTGTACTCTTCCAAACCAAGAGACAAAATATCTTTCGCATGAATAAATCCTATAATTTGGTCTAAATTTCCTTCACAAACCAGTATTCGCGTATGATGTGGATGCTGCAGTTGGTCACGAATACTTTGAAAATCATCGCTTAAATTAACAATTTCAGCATTACGTAGAGGAATCACAACCTCTTTAATTGCTAATTGCTCTAGCTCAATTGAATTCAATAATATTGAACGATGATCATCAGCAAACGGTGAACGCTTATCAGCAATAATTGCTTTTAACTCATCAAGCGAAGTTCCATCAGCATGACCGACACCAAGTGCCCGAGTAATAAAATAAACAATTTTATCAATAAACCAGATAAGTGGTTGAGTAACAACAAATAAAAAATACAAAGGAACTGCAACAGTGCGTAAAACAGTAACAGGTGCTTTAGAAGCAATAATTTTGGGTGCAGCCTCTGAAAAAATAATAATCATCAATGTAACAAGCAATGTTGATAGAGACAAAACCAGCTCGTGACCGGCACCAAAAATCTTTAAAACCAACATCGTTGATAAAGTCGTTACTAAAGCATTAAAAAAGCTATTCCCAAATAAACTAAATATTAGTACACGCTCTAGCTGTTGTTTTAATTTTAACGCATAACTCGCCCATATTTCCTCATCAGCCAGCGAAATCAATTTATGTTCTGAAATAGCAACACTTGCTGTTTCTAAAAACGAAAACAGACTTGCAATAAGCAATAAGAAAAATAAACCAATAAAACTTAATATGTCCATTACATTACCTACGAATACATGACTATTTTTAAAGAATAAATATTAACAATTTTTTAGAGATACACTACACAAGCTAATAATATATACCGATTGCTCTTATTGAGTTTCTGCAGATGCAAAACATTTTGTTATACATCCAGAATCTAATTAGCAAATTAACATAAACTCAAATATTTGTCAAGCAACAATTTTGGTGATTGCTCGCTATAGTCTGCCAATTTTATAATACTGCTATAGATCAATAAATTTCTATAAATTAAAATTGATCAACATGTTAAAAGGAAGAAATCATGAAAACATTTTTTATCAAAATTATCTCCAATGCAATTAAAATAATTGCAGCAGCACAAGCAATAGAAAATCAACTTTATTACTGTCATTCTAATTCGCTCAGACTAAATCCGAAAAAAATCATTAAAATAGGACAATAAACTTTGTGCATCATAAAACTAAGGAATAATAACAACTTTCATACTTCTAATCCGGGGTGGTACTATATAAATCAATGCACAAACTACTCACAATTAGTTATAGTATCTATTCATACCTAATGTGTGCAACTCACATTTAAAAAGCCATAACAGTTAATTACACTAATTAGAAGCATGGAAGATGTTATTCACAACTCACCCACACCCAATCGACAAAACTATACAGAATACCGATGAGCAACTAAATTTAAGCTATAAAATTCAAATACTTAACTTGTGAGTTTAATTATCCACATATTATAACAATTCGCTTTGTTCCGGTGAATTTTGTTTATCGACAATCGCACTAACCTGTCCATCACTTAGTGTAATCGCAATCTTAGCATGATGTTTAGCTTGTTTGATACTTTGAATTAATTTACCGTTATTGTCACGAACAATTGCATAACCACGCGTTAGAACATTATGTGGATTGAGCAGATTAAGATTATGTATGCAGTTACTCAACCTAATTTGCTGATCTTTATAGACCGAATTAAACGAGCGTACAAGACGTAATTTAAGTTGCTCTAATCGTGCGGTTTGCGGTTCAATATCTGGTTTTAGCTGAACAATTTTACTCTGGTAGAGATCAAGTTGCCAGCGCAATTGTGATAGTTTACTTTGCATAGCTTGGGCTATTTTTTGTTCCAACTGCGCCAAGCGTTGGGTTTGCATTGCCAGTTTATTGAGCGGATTTGATGCTTTTAGTTGAGCAAGGTTCAGATCTAAACGCTGTTGTTTATCATTAAGGCGCTGAAAAAATTGTGTTTTAAGACCGCTTTCTAATGAGCGCACAACTTCGAGCCATTCACTACGGCTCTTAGCAACCAATTCGGCTGCGGCAGTAGGCGTGGGTGCACGTAAATCTGAAACAAAATCAATAATGGTGGTATCAGTCTCATGTCCAACCGCACTAATCAGCGGAATCTGACTATTAAATACTTCCCGTGCAACAATCTCTTCATTGAAACACCATAAATCCTCTATGCTACCTCCACCACGGCAGACTATCAAAACATCTACTTCTTGGCGTTGATTAGCCGTACGAATCGCGCGAACTAATTGCATACTCGCATCACTACCCTGCACCGCACTATGGTAAATCACCAGCGGAATATTTGGCATCCGCCGACGAAGCGTTGTTACTACATCACGAATCACTGAGCCTTCTTTGGAAGTAATTACACCAATTGCACGTGGAAATACCGGAATTGGTTTTTTGTATTTTAGCTCAAATAGTCCTTCAGCTTTCAGCTTCTCAATCAAACGTGCATAAGCTTCCCACAGCGCGCCTAAGCCAACTTTACGTACCCGTTCGACATTAATTTGATAACTACCGTTTTGCGGATAAATCGTAACTCTTCCACGCACTTCAACCTGTGTACCATTTTCCAGCGGAAAATCCAATAATCCAGCTAATTTGGCAAACATAACACAAGAAATTTTTGCTCCCTCATCTTTTAGGTCAAAATAAAGATGTGCATAACTTTTGAGTCCTGAGATTTCACCTTTAATCCACATAATCGGCAGATGATTTTCTAAGGTTGATTTGGCAAGTTTATTAAGTTGACTGACTGAAATTACATCATCGTCAGCTTGTTTGGGCGTCAATAGGTTTATTTGGTTAAAATTCATAGTTTCTTTTTTAATTATCCTCATCGTCGTTGTTGAATACTTTGAGTATAGATTATGCATATTACTCTTTGGTGTATAAAGCCACGCCAACACGTTCAATATGTTCAATTAGCTCTGGATTATTAATTGTATTATACACAATCAAATCAAATTTATATGGCAACATTAAATCATCTAATAAATCCTGCAGGATATAAGTTTGCGCTAATGAAATGTTTCCATATAGGCATAAATCAATATCCGAGCCATCGCGATAATTACCTTTAGCACGCGAACCAAACAGAACTACCCGCTCTACTGATGATTGCTGCATAAATATTTTAATTATTCTTTGCCAGTTAGCATCACTAACGCCATATTTATTGATCATAATTATCTCTGGATAAAGCTCTGTAATTTTTCTTGTAATAGTTTAAATTGCGGATAATAGTCATTCAAAATTAAAGTGACAATTTGTTGCGCAGTAGATTCGTCATAAGTATGAGAAGTTTGATTGCGACTGTTTACCATACTCATCCAAACCTCACCTTGGCTAATCAAGCCAAGCGCAAATGCTTCACGAGTGGCATCTTTTGAGCCAAAAATATGGCTATTGCCGCGTTCTTCAATAAAATCCTTGAGCGTATTCCATGCTAACTCATGAGTATATTCAAATACCTGAATCAATCCCTGTGATTCTAGCTTAGTTAATTTACGAATCTGGCTTAGCTCAACCGCTTCGCCTAACTCTAGCAAAGCCCGATTATAATTGTAAAAACGCTGCTGCCAGCGGATATCTTGTTCCATTAGTGTATCTTTCCTAATTCTCGCTTAATTAATCAATCTCAGCTAACATATTTTTTAGGCGAATTTTTGCATTATGAAATTTAACTTTACTTGCATCAAATTTTTGTGGATCAAATTTACCGCCAAACCATTCCGTCATATCTTTATGCTCTGGATGTTTTTTATTTGCCATTACCTCAACAAAATTATAAAATCCAGGAATACCACCCACATCTTCTGGCGGACAAGCCATTTCACCAGCCAAACAGCACGGGTATTTCTGTCCAGTAACTCGTGGAAAAGCACCTTCAAATATAATTTCATGTTCCCAACTATCACCAAAGTCATACTCATAAATAATTCGGTAATTTGGTGTCAGATATTCATCAAGCGGAGTTTCCCAACCAGCAATAATATCATTATCAAATTCATCATCAGAAACCCCTATAAATGCTTGTTGCGGAACTATTCCCTTGGCGTTAGAGAGAATAATAAATTGATGTAAATGATAATCTTGCCAGCCCATAGCATCCTGAATCGCTACATGTAAATCCCAAAAAGTAGTATTCTCAGCAATCTGAATTCTTCGCCAAATTGCTGGTTCCGTATCGCTTAAGGTAATTTTAAATTGTAATACTTGTTTCATAATTTCATATCTCCATAAATTATAGTTTAGATTAAATAAGCGCTTTTATATCACTACCAACCTTATAATCAACTTGCAAAGCATCAATAAAATGAAGCTTACCACATTCAGTTTTGGCTTTTTCTACCTCACGTCCATTCGTCGCAAAATTAGCTGCTTTAGTTTCGGCGATAAAGTAAATGTTATCCGTGCCATCCTTATCAATTAATAGCGCCCAATCAGGGTTATATTTTCCCAGTGGGGTATTTACCCTAAACCAGCTGGGTAGTTTAGCAATTAATTTAACTTTATCAAGAACTAATGCATCCCGTAAAAAATCAAACTCGACTTGTGAATCATAGCGCAAGACATCAAATAGGAATTTTTCACCTAAAGTTTCAGGGTTTACGCCTAAATTAACCGCATCTGCCAGATTACTCGTACCATTTTGATCACTATAACCATGATCCAGATCACTCTCAATCAAAGTTTGCGCATAATAGTTAGCATAACCATCTAAATTTAAGTCACTAATTTTTTGATACTTAATCCCATCAATTAATAATTTGACTTTGATATTATTGATGATATTACTAACCTGTTCGATAAATGCACTAGCATTAAGTTGCATCATATTACGTTTTACATCGACAATATTTTGTAAAATAGTTATTATGCTACTGCGCATTAACCCAGTAGCTAAGACAATTTTACTAACACAGTCAATCTGTTGACTAGAATGAATTGAAATCATATCTTGATGTTGCAATTCACTAGCAATTCCAGATTCATCAATCGCCAACTTTGCCCGTGCGACAGTGATAGTTTGTGCTTCAATCTGCAGCTGATTATTAATTTCAGTCGTAGATTGTTCAATTAACTCAGTCGAATCTAACTTAACAGAATAAATTGTTTTAGGGCTAATTTTTTGCCATAATTTCTTAAAGTCATCAGACAGATAAACTTTATTATTCAATTTAATTTCACGTTTATTACGTTGGTTCTCAATCGGTAATTTGCTGGATAATTTGGTCAGCATATTGGTAACCAATTCTTCATAAGGTTTAACTTGACTGTTATTTAATTCAAACGCGCCAATTTTGAGTAATTTTGCGCATTTCTCGCTAACTTGATTATTTTCGCTAATCAATTGGCTGGCTTTCAATACCTCATGAATATCCTGCGATAATTGTTTGGCTTTTTGTAAACTAAGTTCTGGTTCATTTTTTAGCAATTGCGCGGCAAACACCAAAGGATGAATATTGCCAAATTTAATTTTGGCATCGGTTTCATATTCGCACTGTAAATTGGCTGCAAATGAATTATAGGACTCTCCAGCAATCACGGTTAGGGTATTAATTTTGTCATCTTTTATGCGTTCACCAGAATTATTTACACATAAGCGCAAACCACGTCCAACTTGCTGACGACGTTTAAAGGTATTGCTGCTTTCCTGCAATACGCATACTTGAAATACATTAGGGTTATCCCAACCCTCTTTTAGCGCCGAATGCGAAAAAATAAAGCGCAATGGATATTGCTGATCCAGTAGAAGTTCTTTACGCTCCATGATTACCTCATAGGCTTTTACAGAATCCTGAGTATCATCTTTGCTATCTTTATAATTGCCTTTTTTGTCTTTGGCAAAATAACCGTCATGCAGCTTTGCCAAATCAAGCTCATTATTCAAATCCAGATTAAAGCTATTCCGACACAAATCCAGATAACGTTTGCCATGTGAGGATTGTAGGACAATTTTTAACTGCTCAAGGAATAATTTAGCCAACCAACCATCAGTTGCAGTATCATTTTCATGCAGGCGATAGTCTGCTACCTTATTGATAAAAAACAAACTCAAAACTTTGATTTTACGTGGAGCCAAATTTAGCTCACGTTTGATATGATTTTCAATTGCAAGACGCAGCATGACACTGGTTTTTAGTTCTTCGCTCTGCTGATTGCCTATCGCTTCACCGACTGCAATTTCATAATCTAACATGCTAAATTTCACACCATAATCACGGCTAAAATCTTCAACAATATAGCCATAGTAGCTCTCATTATTGGTTTTTTGCTGTAAATCTGTCCCTTTGGCAATTTTCTTCAAAGTTTTACGGCTGACTTTACCTTTGGCATCTTGTACATCCAATTCAAGCGATAATTCCAGCTTTGGGGTAATTTCAACAACTTTGATATATGGTTGAGTTCCAATAGTGGCAAAGTCGGCATCTTCAATACTGGCGACTTCAATCTGTTTTACCAGTTTTTGATTATAGGCATCAACCGCATCTAGTTTGTAGATTTGATTGTATGCTTCGCGGTGAGTAGCGGAATAACGCAAAATAAATAATGGATTAAGCTCTTTTATCGCAGTTTTAGCATTGTCAGTATTATCTACTGATTGCGGTTCATCAATAATCACAATTGGCTTGGTTGCTGCAATTAGATCTATCGGGCGATATTCACCAAACTTATCTTTAAATTCATAAATATTATTACTACTTTTATTAAATGCGGCAATCGTCATGACCATAATCTGAATGCTGTTAGTGGTAGCAAAATCACGAACTTTACTAATCTTTTCACTATCATATTGATAATAATCGTAGCTAACATTATTGTATTCAGATTTAAAATGCTCTTTGGTAATCTCCAAAGATTTTAAAACACCAGCCCGAATAGCATCGCTCGGCACAACGATAATAAATTTGGTTAAACCGTAGCGTTTATTCAGTTCAAATGCGGTGCGTAAATAAACATAAGTTTTACCCGTTCCAGTTTCCATTTCGATACTAACATTTGGTATTTGGATTAATGGTTCAATTTCTTCGCCATTATCATCTTTACGCTTAAAGGCGTATTCACCATAATAAAGCTCAGTCGTGTAATTTTCAAGGCTATTGAGTAACTGAATTGATTGCAAATTATTCAGTAACTGTGATTCATTGAGCTGTAAACCATTGGCAACTAAATCATAGCTTAACATCTCATTTTGATTAGCTAATTGCTCGGATAATGCTAAGCTTTGCATACCGTTAAACAGATTAACTGTACTTGCTATAGCATCTAACTGAAAGACTTGATTTTCAAATTTTAATTTCATCTACTTCACCAATAACACTATGATTTATTTTATAAATTTAGCTGCTTTTTATTATTATGTGCAAAACATACTTGCACAAATTATGCAACAGTGCGATAATAACGCTAATTGGGATTGCGAAGTCGCGGTCGGTAATAAGTCTCTGAGCGTTCTCGGGGGCTTTTTATTTTTATGGCAATACTTTTAAACCATAATTTTTATAATTACCGCTTTTGTCAGTCCGCAACTTTTTTGCCACAATCTCAAAACCTCTATTTGCTTGCTCTGGACGCATAATATTTAATCCAATCGGTCTCGCTATTAAATCCGCAATTTGTAATCCTGCACAGTTGGTTAATTTACTCGCCATCCGTAGTTTTAGATTATATTTTTTATCTTCACATATCCGTCGAAATGCTAACTCTAAATCACTATCTTCATTTTTGCCACGTTTTTCAACGATTATATAGTTCAATAAATCTGGATTAATACAATTATCTTTTAAAAAATATCTGAATCGTTCAATACATACACGCATTGATAACGCATAAGGATTATCTGGCGTTGCATACTTCTCTTTATGTTTGAGTTTGTCAATCACACAACTAATCACTGTAAATTTAGCACTCTCAATAATTTGCCAATAATCACTCATAAATTCAGCTTGTGATTCTTTGTTAAAAATATTAAAGTCATCACGCTTTCTCCGAATATCGCTTTCGTGTAATACAACTTTATCATGCCCAAAATACTTAAACTTCAAAGCTGTTATTTGTTGAATAACTTGCAAATAATCTGTTTTCTTAAAAATACAAAAAGCAAGTACAAAAAATGGGTACTCTTTGTCAATATTACCTAACGAATGATCTCCACTCTCATCGACATAAACAATGTAATCACTAAATTGTTGAGTTTTCATCATAACACCTAGACAATGCGGATTTGCAATGGATTATCTTTGCTTTGCAATTGCTCTAGAGTAGCTAATAAGTTTAATTTTATTTCATCAGTGCCAAAACAAGCATCTTTGACAATTACCAAGGTTAGCGCATATTTAAGTAATTCAAGCGCAAAATTCGGCTTAATAACATCATCAAGCACCGCCAACACAAACGGCGTATTATCCTCATGCACCAAAGCATAGCAACGCGTTCCGCCTATATCCAATACACATTGGCGATTATCCAAGCTATAACCTTGTTTAAGAACTAATTCATAGAATAAATCCAAAGCTGAGCGATCAGCAACTAATAAATCATCGGCAAACATATCATTGGCATCAAATGGCTTGATGTTGGAAGTGTCGAGTTTAAATACCTTAAAACCAATATCTAAACTAGTTTGAGCTTTGTTATTTTCGGCGTCATCGGCGAATAATCCAGCGTCAGCGCTTGCTTCTGCAGATTTTTGTTGTTTTTCAGTCCATTCGGCAAGTACTTTATCACCAGCACGGCGAATCCGCTCTTTGCCAATTTCACAGATGTTTTTGTAACCAGCTTTGTTGGCTTCGCTCTCTGGTGCGGTAGCTTCGGGTAATTGGACACAGATATATTTACGTTTACCGCCATCTTCGGCATTAAGTTGCATTACTGCATGAGCGGTAGTTGCTGAACCTGAGAAGAAATCAAGGATTATATCGTCATCTTGTGTTGATATTGCAAGTATTCTATTAATTAATCTTACCGGTTTTGGAGTACTAAAAATTTTTTTACCTATTAATAATCCTGTCTCTTTTTGTCCCTCATCGTTATGTCCAACCTCTTCAAATTCCCACCAAGTGCTTGGAACAATACCTTCTTGAATTTCAGATAAAAATCGTTTTAGTCTAGGCTTTTCATACGAGTAGTCAGGTCCCCAATATAATCTATTTTCTTGAACCATTTTTTCATGATTTTCATAAGAATAGCGCCAAACTGCGCTTTCATCAGGCCAAATATCTTTTCCTGTCTTTGGATGCCTTATAGAATACCATAAAGTAGGTCGCTCTTCTTTGGACTTGTTGCTAACGTAATTATCGCTACTCCAATGTCCTCGTGGGTCATTATCTAAGTTCTTATAACGACTAAGCTGTTTATCCGTGCGTGGTAATAATAATCTATTAAAAGCATGAGTTTTCATGAAGCAAATAATATAGTCATGCATTGCAGCTATTCCAGGGTCATCAGCCGAAACCGCATATTTTTTTTGCCACACAATTTGACTAACAAAATTATCTTCGCCAAAAATCTCATCGCAAATTTTGCGTAAATTATGCACTTCATTATCATCAATGCTGATAAATATCACACCATCGTCTTTGAGTAAATTCCGTGCTAATTTCAGGCGTGGATACATCATATTTAGCCAATCAGTATGATAACGTCCGCTTTTATCGGTATTGGTGCTGATGCGATTACCTTCATCATCAACTTGCCCAGTTAATTGCAAATAGTTTTTGACATTATCATGAAAATTATCTTTATAGACAAAATCCTTGCCAGTATTGTATGGTGGGTCAATATAAATCATCTTGATTTGCCCGTAGTAACTTTTTTGCAAAAGTTTCAGCACTTCGAGATTATCACCCTCGATATACACGTTTTGCGTATTGTCCCAATTTTTGCTATCTTCAATGCTTGGACGCAATGTTGCCGTGCTTGGTTGATTTGCCAATGCTTGCGCTTGCTTCTTACCGCTCCAGCCAAAACTAAAACGGGTTTGATTATCCGCTCCTACATCAACCGCACCACCTAGCGCAATTTTCAGCTTTTCCATATCAACACTTAGCTTACCATCCGCCCCCTCAGTAAATACTTCTGGTAATATTTGCTTGAGTTTCGCCAATGTATCGCTAGTTAAATCCATACTATTTATATCTTCTTGCTGTAATTTATATTTTTCTGTCATTCTTATTTATTCCTGTATTACTTAAATAAAGATAAACTCTGCCAACTTTTAGGAAATCCCATTAATTTTAAATCGATCTGATATTTAGAAATTAAACTATTAAACTGTGGGATAACTTGATTGACTATCTTTACATCAATCTGACTTAAAAGATATATGATATAGCAGAAAGTTCCATAAAATGTTTTATTACTATCTTTATCCTGACTTAATGCCTCGCTGAGAGAGTTTTTTTGTTTTACTTGCTTGAGTTGTTTTTTAACAATGACTCGATTCCACAGCCGATTATGATGAGCGCAAACATTGCGAATAATTGATAATCTCTCCAAGCCTGAAATAAAAACTTCACGGCTAGAAAAACCATAAATTTTAGCTATGTCATCCAGGACTCCATCGTGTAAATTGATTATCCAATGATACAATTCGCCGATAGTTAATATCTCAGCAACACTCCATACTGGCGGTAATTGTGGGGTAGTATATTTACTTAGATAATGCGCAATAAATAACTCATCTTTATTATTTTTTAATGAGTTTTGGATTTTAGAAAGTGATCTTATGTAAGTGTCAAATTGTTTAAAGTTGTTATGTTCTAAATAAAAATGTGGATTGCTGAAATTAATTGATAAGTTAGAAAAATTAGCTCTTAATGAGATTTCAATTTTAGCAATCAACGAAAGAATTAATGTTCTAAGTTCTTCATCAAATAAATACAGATTTAATATATCATTAAAATGAGTTTTTGGCTGAAATTTGCGTGGATCGGCTGAAGTTTCAAAAATAATCCAATATGCACGGAGGCGATAATATGCAATGTGCTCAAGCGTTTTGGCTGCTTGTGCGATATCAGGAATAATAAGACCCTCAGATTGCAATTGCTTAATTTGTTGCTGAATTGATGTCGCTGGCTTAGGGTAGTGTACCATTTAGCTAGATACCCCACAAATGAAAAGACCCAGCGTTTTGCTCTAATTTAATGTCGAGTGCCAGGTTACTACTGACATTATTATAGCAGATTGCATACTTATTATTCATTTTATTTAATTCTCATAAAAAATTTTGGCAAATTTTGCTTGAGTTTTGCTAATGTACCACAGCTCAAATCCATACTCTTTGTATCTTCTTGCTGTAATTTATATTTTTCTGTCATTTTATTTTCCACCTGCAAGTCTTGCTATGATTTTCTAAAGAAGTTTTTCAAATTAAAACCGATACCTGAAATATTAGGTTCTAATATTACACCATCACGCAAACGTTTCCAAATACCATTTTGCATTTCTTTTTTCACTTTAAAATTTTGTAACTCACAACCATTTTGAATATCATTAAATATTTGCTCAATTAACGTAATTACATCAGTTGAGGTTTTACAATGTTTTTTTAATGGAATAAGTATTATTTTTGAATCTAGCTGTACGGCACTATTACCACAAGCTGCTTTTCTGAATACATGTGGATTTTCTGTTGTTATCAATAGCGCAGGTAAATTTAATTCTCCATTTTCGCCATTAATTTTATGCCAAGAAAGTATTTCATTATTAACATGTGATCCAATAGTTCCTGAAATAAATACAGCATTACGCTTTGACGAAATGTCAGCTATTTGTGTGTAATTTTGTGTAATTACTTCTGATAGAGGCTCTTTCCAACCATAATCTAACAAATATATGTAATAGTCTCTATTAACGCTTTCTGGAATCTCATCCAGACTATGAACCATTAACCCCATAATTAATAACCTTTCTAATGCTGACAGATAATTGTCTTTATTGGAATATTTGATGGAGTACTATTTAAGTCACTCTCTAACCCGATTGGATTTATTATTAGCTCCTCAGGATCGTAAACAAAGCAAATTAATAATTTAATTTTTGGATAGGATTGTTGATATTTTGCAATATCAATTAGTAATTCATCACCAATTTTTTTATCTTTAAGATTATCCCGAGTTTTTTTAACTTCAATTGCAATATCATGTTCATTGAGTATAAAATCTATGCGCGAATTACTACCTGCATATTCTGGTGTACTAACTTCTTGTCTAACATCATCAAAATGCAATTTTAATATTGCATGAAGTAAATCTTGAACATCATATTCATCTTCAATGATAATTGTACTTCTTTGACTATGGCGGCGTTGTAATTGTTTATAATAACTATGAAAATTTTTTAATATTTTTTCAAGTAATTCAGTTACACCAAAAATAACGTGCTCTTTTTTTTCTGGTAATGGATTATCTCGAACACTTTCTAAAAAATCGATATAGCTTTTTAGATATAAAGTATCCAATTTGGCATCTGTGCTTCGACGGTGAGTAAACAACTGCTCAATAGCTTCCTCTTGATAACCAAATTTTGGAATTAATGCTATTGTACGCTCATGGATACTTAAAAATTTTCCATTCGCTAATGAAACCATAGGGTTACTTTCTGGATTTCTTTTTAAGTGTTCGTTGTATATAGAGTTGCAACCACCAATAATTTGATTGAGTTTTGTTATATTTTCATCCATATATTTTCCTAAGGATATATTTGTTTAAGTGGAGATTCATAGACATTAGCTGCACTACCAGCAGCATAGTAGTTAAAATTAACATTTACAATTGCTGATAACATTGTGATGGTGATCAATACTTTTTTGAATTTATTCATATAGCCACCGCCTTTCTGCAAAATTGTTTTAATGTCATGATTTATCCACTGATAGTGCACTTTGTTGCCATGTATCACGATTTGTGATTCCTTTATATTATCCTAAATCTTATAGTAAATAAATTGCTTGCTGTAATAGCTGGCTCTAATTGGGTTTGGTAATGTTTTGCCAGTTCGACTTGCTCATTATCCAGTTCTTGTTCTCGGGCTTGTTTTTGCTCATTGAGCTTGCGTTTCTTATTTTTTAGCTGATTGATTTCACCAGTCAATGCAACTTTATCACGGACATTAATCGCCAATTTAATATTTTTGTTTAGTTCTTTTATTTGCTGATCTATTTCGTCAAGTTGCAGCATAAAATCTTCAATCACATCCGCGCGAAAATATTCAATTTTGCTATATTCATCGTCAAAATTCTGCGCTTTGAGGGATTCAAAATTACTCAAGGCTTGATTCCGGTTACTATTTCGGAGCTCAGCTAAATCATCGTTGCTAGAGTTGTTTGCTTGTTGTCGTGCTTCTAAATTAAACAGCCTTTCACACTCTGATTGCGTAAGCTCTTGCCCATTATCAAGTTTACCGCTAAACACCAGATAATCTTCATGGTAGCCATTGGTTTCAATGCTCAGATACTCTAGTGCCAGCGTGCCAGTTTGGTTTTTGTATGGCTCTAACGCATTAACTTGTTTGCCGTAATTACTTAAATTAAATTCTAGTAATACACTTGGTGTAGTTTGCGCTTTGGCAGAATTGATTACCAGTTCACCGAGTGGATGATTTAAGCGGTAGAGTTGGTTATTGGTATAGCCTTGCTGCTCTTCCCAGTTGTCTTTTTTAATCATATAGTAGGTGGCAGGGCGAATCCCTTGGATTTGCTGGTTAAGTTCGATGATTTTATCGTCTTCATCAAATTCAACCTTGGGCGCTAATTGAGGTAATTGATATTTAGTTAGTTCCCAGAATTTCTGACTGATTTGATCAAGGCGGTTTTTACTTTGTTCCTCAGATTGCTGCAATAGGTTATGGACATCTTCATCAAAATAAGTCTCAAGAATTTGCTTGGCTTTTTCCAGTCGTTGAGTATTTTGTTCTTTGAATTGTTTGCCAAGTAAATCAAACTCATGATTAATCGCTTGCTCATCGCGGCATTGCTTGAAGATGTTTTGTATCGCTTGTTCAAAACCGTTATTGAGATTTGCTATGCTTCCGAGAATTTCATTCGATGCACCAAATACACCATCAAATAATCCAAATTTTTTATCGAGAATTTCATAAATACGTTGGTCAATGGTATTATTGGTATCGACAAAATTCACTACTACCACATCATATTTTTGTCCATAGCGGTGGACACGTCCAATCCGTTGTTCGATGCGCTGCGGATTCCACGGCAGATCATAATTAATTAACAACGAGCAAAACTGTAAATTTACCCCTTCCGAGGCTGAATCGGTGGCAATCAGGATTTTTGCCGATTTTTCAAAATACTCGGTAATTGCCAGTTTCATATCGGCGGACTTAACACCAGAAATTTTGCGGCGGTTAGCTTTAACATTTAGCCAATCATGATAAATTTGCTTGGATTTTTCATCGCTATTGCTGGCATTAAAGAGCACGATTTTATCGGAAAAACCGTTTTGTTCCAGATAAATCTTGAGATATTTTTGAGTAGCGACCGATTCGGTAAAAATAACGCATTTTTCTCGTGCTCCAATTTCTTTCATTTTTTCAAAACCAAATTTGATGGCTTTTAATAAATTGGGTAGTTTAGAATCTTTGTTATTATCGATTAAAATTCTAAGATTGCGAATTATTTCATCCAGCCGAGCTAAAACCCGTGCTTTTTCATTTTTTGCTACTGATTGTGGATTGTCGGCTAACTCTTGATATTCTTCATCATCCATATCTTCGCTGGTTTCCGCCAATATTTCCTCATCAATATCTTCAAGACTGCTAAGAGCATTTTCATCGGCTAGACTCTCTTCAATTCTTGCCCGAATTTTTTGTAATGTTTCAAAAATCGCAATTGATGATGAAGATTTAATCTTTAGTAACGCAACTTTGATTAGATGAATGACTCTTTGATCGTAAACATTAATTAGTTCTTCAAAAATAAAATCATTTAATTCTTTGAAGAGTTGTAATTCAAATGAGGTAGATTGATAGTTAAAGGTTTGTGAATGGCGTTCGGTATAACGAATAAAACTTGCGACATCTTTACGCAATGAGCGTTGGCAAACCGTTTTTAAACGCTCTCTCAGTTGTGATAATTCAAGATCACTGAGATTGCCACTTAGTGTGCGTTTACTGGGGAAAAATTTATCATCAATGATATTAACTAAACCAAATAGCTCACTAAGATTGTTTTGCAATGGTGTAGCTGTCAATAAGATTTTCTTTGCCGTCGGGAAAGCTTCTTGAATTGCTTGATAGACTTTTGATTTATCGTTCTTTAACTTATGCGCTTCATCAAAGACTGCTAAATCAAAGCGAATATTCTGTAGTTTTAGTTTGTATTCATCGCGATTAATCAAATTATATGAGCAAATTAGTATCTTAGGTTCAAGCAAGTTAAATAAATCAATACCGTCTTTCTTTGCTTGCGTAATTGGTTTACTATCTAAAATAATCGAATCTAAGGCAAATTTGTCTTTAAGTTCTTCTTGCCATTGTTTGCGTAACACTGCTGGACAAACAATAATTAATTGACGTTTGCGTTCTGCCCACATCTGAGCCAGAATTAAACCGGCTTCAATCGTTTTACCAAGACCTACTTCATCGGCTAGAATTGCGCCTTTGGCAATTGGTGAACGAATCGCATATTGTGCGGCTAAAACCTGATGAGGGTTCATTTGAACTTTGGCATTAAACACCGTTGCCGTTATGTCGCTACGAGTCTTGCGTAAGATGTCGTAGGCATAAAATTTGGCGTGGTACGGTGTTAATTTCATAGATGGATTCTAACAAAAAATATACCCGTGATTTTACCACACTATATTAATGTAGCATTTAGCTGTCTATACTGTAATTACTTGGTTTGATACGATTTACTGACTAAATAATAGAATACTTACTAATAATACTTGGATATAAAATATGGCACTACTACATTTAAACACCATATATTTATTATGTCATAAAATTTATAGTAAAATTTGCCACAGCATGAATTAAAGATGTTATCTATAGTTACTTTTTAAAATAACATCATATATTAATAAGCCATACCTATATCAAACAAAGAGACAAATTTGTCATTAACCAACTGTATAAGTTTGTAATTTATGATAAGTAAATTAAGCAAAATAGGACAAATCACAAAATCCCCATAAGACACAAATAAGCAGCGAAGGCACCAAAAAGGCCTTTTAATTGGAGGCATCTTATTCTTGTATTAATGAAGTCAAACGTTGCATCGCTTCATTACCCCATACAAAATTACCAGTTTTCTTAATTTTATTCATTTCTTGAAGTAATTTATTCCAGCTCAGCCAGTCTATCCTGCAATCTTTGAAAAACGTCAAATGCAACTATTACCAATGAGCTACGATCATTTTTTTGAATGATAACAGGTTCAGTGAGGGCTTTATCAAAAAACTCATCATAATGTTGCTTGAAATCATTTGTAGTTATAGTAAATTTAGTATTCATCAAAGCATCTTTACTTAGTATTGTTAAAAATAAATACCTATCAGCCTGTTTACTTAACTGGCATATATACCTCAGTAACATAATCTTCAGGATTCTCGGTATTATGCGGACCTTTAATATATAACTCATAGGGAGGAACATTTTTATCAACTTTAAGCTTTAATCCACGAACATGAGCATAAGCACCTGCCCAAACATCACCCATAAAATCATAGCTACCGCTTAACGTAACTTTAATCGCTTTATGATCAGGAATTGATTTACTTATCAGCTGACTATTATTAATAACATTTCCGTCATAAATTGCAGCTGCAGTATAGTGCATTATTTCTTTGCTGATTTTGAATTTATCACAAAAACAAACCATTCCCAAGGGCACAATATCAGCCTCTTCTACAAGCTCATGTAATTTACCAAATGTACCATACATACTATTGGCAATATCTGACATGCTACTAATAGCCGAGAGACCAGCAACCTTAAATCCTTTTATTTCTTGAGGAACGTCAAAATACTCTAGTTTGGCTGGAACACGACCTAATTTAACCATGTATTCAAGCCTGATTAAGCCTCGCTCAAAATCACGTCCGATCATGACCTGAAACATTTTCTTAAAGAAACATAAGAACCACGGTAACTTACTACTCATTCGCCAGCTAACTTTTGTCTGATTTTCACTAAGCGTTTCTAAACTAAACGTTACATTGGCTTGAGATTTAAATGGTTTGATAAACTGTAGGTCAATATTTACTTCATGTGTGGAGCTGTTGACTAACTTCATTTGCCCCATGCCTGTAAATTTACTTTCCCATTGTAGAAAATCACGCTGGCAATTTACAATAGTTTCATGATCTAAACATAGCCACGGTGACCAGCCACTCCAGTTATTAAAATCTGAGATGTAGTTTAACAATTGCGAAGCTGATGCAGCGATCACTCGTTCTTTAGCAACTGAATAATTCATGGAAAGCTCTCTTATAGTTAATAGTGTGATATAAATGATTCAAAGGCGAAGAGTATATACTCATAGTATTTGATTCTTGGACGCGAAGGATTGATAAAAAAGACGACGCAGTGTAGACAGAACTACATAAGGAGTCTTTTTTGAAATCCGACAAAGTCCAAGATTCAAAGGCGAAGAGTCTAGATATTATAAGGTAATTTTTAGCTACGATTAAACTTTTTTATGAAATCAAGATAACTCATTTCACGCCACTGCCCAGGCTGTAAATCATCAAGAGAAATACCCCCAATAGCTGCACGAACTAAACGCAAAGTTGGCAAACCAACTTTAGCGGTCATGCGACGTACTTGACGATTTTTACCCTCACAGATGGATAACTCCAGCCACGAAGTCGGAACGGTTTTACGGAAGCGCACTGGGGGCACGCGCTCCCATAGCCCACTAGGTTCCGCAATAGTCTTAACCTGTGCTTTGGCAGTAACAAATTCGCCCAAATCGACACCATTGCGCAATTGTTCCAGTTGCTCAGCGTGAGTATTTCCTTCTACTTGCACCCAATAGGTCTTAAATTTCTTGTATTTGGGATCACTGATTTTTGCTTGAAGTTTACCGTCGTTGGTCAAGATTAATAATCCTTCGCTATCGGTATCAAGCCGTCCTGCTGGATAAACTCCCGGCAGTTTAATGTAGTCTTTGAGGGTACTATGTGGGGGATTTGGTGAAAATTGGCTAATTACACCATATGGTTTGTTGAAAACAATTACCTTGGTCATGCTAGCTTATAATTCTGCTGAGTATAAATTTTTAAACCATCAAACACTTGTTGGGCAACTTTCTGGCGAAATTCACTGGTTCGCAAAAGGTCTTCCTCGGTAGGATTAGAAACGAATGCTGATTCAACCAATATCGACGGAATATCTGGTGCTTTTAGCACGGCAAATCCAGCACGTTCAATTCCGTTGCTGTGAAGTTTATTAATGTCTTTAAGCTGCGCTAATACAGTCTGACCAAGGCGACTACTTTTACGCATAGTAAAACTTTGAGTCATATCTAATAAAATCTTATTCACTGCACTATCACGAGTTTGAAACGACATTCCCCCGATCAAATCGGAATTATTTTGGCTAGTTGCCATATATTTGGCAAAAGCACTACTCGCGCCACTTTCAGAAAGAACAAAAACCGACGAACCACGCGCTGCCGGCGAAGTAAACGCATCAGCATGCACCGATACGAAAATATCCGCTTTGGCTTTACGCGCAATCGCTACCCGTGCACCTAATGGAATAAATATATCCTGAGAGCGGGTAAGTTGTGCCTGCATTGTATCACTGGAATTAATCAAATCACGCAAGCGTTTACCAATATCCAAAACAATATGCTTTTCTTTGGTACCTTGCGGTCCAATCGCTCCAGGATCTTCTCCACCATGCCCGGGGTCAATCATTACCAATATTTTGCCTTTATTTACGGTTTGTCTATCATTGCCACCACTAGGCGCGCTAATTACTGGATAATCCATACTTCGCTTGCTTGAAGAAGCAGCAGTAGATTCATCGCTTTTCGACTGATCCGCATTTAATTGTAAAAAGGCTAACATCTGGTCATTAAGGACATTGCTTTCATTTTTATTACTTGGTGCGGCATTAGCTGGGTACATATCGAAAACATAGCGATATTTATAATTTACACTACCCAAACTTACTGGGTCAACCGTTTGTGTTTGTGCTGAAACAGGCTGCTTGGCATAAACCACAATTCGTACCGTGGTTGGGTTAAACTGCCCAACTTTAATTCCGCTAATTATCGGATCACCATCAAATTGATTCTGCGTTAAACTTTTTAAGACTGTGTTTAAAGTAGAATTTTGAATATCAATTACAAAACGAGTTGGATTAGATAAATTGAAATACTTCGCCTTAATCCCCTGCTCTGCTTCAATCGTTAAACGGGTATAAACATCAGATGGCCAAATCCGTACTGACACAATTTGATTGGTACTGTCATTAGCAATTTGATCAATCAAATCATCAGCAGCAGATTTTTTGGGGCTAATTAAGAAAGTCAACCCAGAGAAAAACCCAAATTTAATCAAATTTCTACGTTGTTGATTAATTTCATCAAACATTTGTCACCTGTATCCGTTAAAGCATTAATAATCAGCTCACGTCGCTCATCATTAAGAAAATTTATAGTTACTTGCCAATCTATTAGAGGAATCAAACCTTCCGCTTTCTCTGGCCATTCAATAAAACTAATCTGCGGTTCATTAAAATACTCATCAAAGCCAGCGTCAAACCATTCCTCAGGATCACTAAAACGATAAAGATCAAAATGGTAAACCACATATGATTCCAACTGATATGGTTCGACTAGAGTAAAGGTTGGACTTTTTATCGACCCAGTGATACCGATAGCACGTAAAATAGCACGGGTAAGCGTAGTTTTACCAGCGCCCAAATTACCGCTTAGACTCACGATAAAATTTGGTACAATCACCTGCGCAATTTTAGTTGCCAGGTTTTCTGTCGCGTTCAGACTTTCTAAGTTAAATACATGAATCATAATAAATAATTTAAGCAAAAAAATATGGTGGATTATAACATACTCAAGGCATTGATTAAAGACAAAGCGCAGGAACTTGGTTTTTTGGAACTAACCGTTTCATCATGCACAATTGACTCAGCTGCGCAGCAAAAATTTCAAGACTGGCTGGCACAAGGCTATGCTGGCGATATGCAATACCTTGAAAGTAATCAAAATTTACGCTTTAATCCGCAAGAGCTCCATCCAAGCAGTATTCGTATCATCAGTGTTAAAGTTCCCTATCTAACGCAAACCACTACGCTGCTGAAAAACCATCTCATGCAGCCAGAGCAAGCCTACGTCTCAAGCTATGCCTTGGGGCGTGATTATCATAAAGTAGTCAAACAACAGCTTAATAAATTAGCCACGTGGATTAATCAATATCTAAGTGAGACGGGGTTTGAACATCACTATCGTGCATTTAGTGATTCCGCACCAATTATGGAAGTGCAGATTGCAGCACAATCCGGTGGTGGTTGGCGTGGCAAAAATACTTTACTCCTTAATAAAAACTACGGCAGTATGTTTTTTCTGGGCGAGCTATTCACCAATCTGCCACTAGAAGTAGACGAACCAATTAGCGATCATTGTGGCAGCTGTAATAAATGTATTGAAATTTGTCCAACACAGGCATTTATTTCGCCATATGTTTTGAACGCCAAAAAATGTATTTCCTACTTAACGATTGAAAACAAAGGCTCAATTCCATTAGAATTACGCAATCTAATAGGAAACCGCATCTATGGCTGTGATGACTGCCAATTATTCTGTCCATGGAATAAGTTTAGCACCCTCACTACTTACACCGACTTTATTCCGCGCCATAAACTTGATTCATCAAGCTTGCTGGAATTATTCAAATGGAATATAGCCGAATTTACACAAAAAATGCAAGGTAGTGCGATCTTACGTATTGGTTATGACTCATGGCAAAGAAATCTGGCAGTTGCGCTAGGCAATGCACCATATCAGGCAGAAATCATCATCGAATTGGAGTTTAAGCTGCAAACGTCCAGTACTATGGTAAATGAACATATTACATGGGCAATCGCACAGCAGCAAAATAAACGCATTACTTCAAATAGTTGATAAACCTCAGCAAAATTTTAATGATTTAAATTAGCTAAAAACGTAAATTTCGCTTGCAAAATCTCTAACACTCAACTATAATACCTATCTCACCTAAAGCGGAAGTGGCGAAATTGGTAGACGCACTGGATTTAGGTTCCAGCGCCGCGAGGCGTAAGAGTTCGAGTCTCTTCTTCCGCACCATCTACACTTATATCAAAAATATGTAACCATATTGATTTAATTGAATATTTTGTTTTATTAGCATTTGCTAATATCCCCCTGCAATTACAAAATCCGTACCAATTACGTACCACTATATTTATTATATTTCCATCCCTTAAATTTATTATTAGACTAATTTAAAATGGAAAATTACAATTATTCACATTTGTATGAAAATACATTACTCATATCAAAAGAATCATTAAATCAAATTCTAAAACATGTTGTTCTTGATAAAAATATTTCAGACCTATCATTACGAATACTCTCGTATATATGCTTATATTTAAATGACAATGAAGTTATAAATGATTCTGTCTCTGAAAATCTAAACATCTGCCACCGTAACACTATCGCTAAATGCTGGAAAAACTTAATCAAAGGTGGCTGGCTCGTTCGTTATCCTAAAGTTAGTCCAGTTACCGGTAAAATAATCAAAGGTTTAATTTATAGAATACAAGCCAATAAATTAAATTGCGTTTTATCAGGTGATGGTGAGTATCATGAATAAAATTCATAATACTATTTTAGGTAGGTACACTCAATTTCCTAACGGCGCAATAATTGACCCAAGATTAAGTGATGGAGCAGTTAGATTATTTTTGTATCTTTGTTCAAAGTCTGGGCTTGAGTGGTCATTTAACAACTCAGATATCAAAAAGCAATTGGATATCAAACGAGATGAAACTATAGCGAAATACTTTAAAGAGCTTATGAGTTCTGGCTGGATTTCACGAACGACTAGAATAAAAGATGGTCGACCAAGTGGATATTTTGATTATACGCTTTACTTTGAGCCAATTGTTCCAGCAACTACTAAAAAAGCGGATTTGCATAATAACGTAACTACGAAAAATGCGGATACGGAAAACCAGCAATTGCCAGAAAATAGTAGCTTAAATAATACTGAGATAAAAAACAAAATAGAGAATAAAAATACCCCCTCCTCTCCTACACATCAAGAAAAAAATCGAGCTGGGGAGGTTTGGTTGCAAATGGCAGAAAATCTAAAATTCCTTTTTAACAACGAAGAACAAACTGCAATCTCAAGATGGGCTGAATACAAAACCACCAAACAAAGAACTATCACAATCCTACAAATTGAAACCGACCTGCAAAATCTGTTCAAATTGAAAACTGATGGCTATGATATTTGCTCAATGATCAATGATACGATATCCGCAGGCTACAAGTGGCTGCTAAAACCATCGCCAATTTACTTGGTGAAAAATCTGGCAGGTAAATTAGTTGCAGCCAGTAAACAGCACTCATATCGCTACAATAATCCCGATTACTTCGTTCCCGAAAATAAAGCTGATAAGCTGGAATTACGCGATTACATTGAACGTTGTTATATGCGCGAGCTAGTTGATCCACGCACTAAATTACCGCTAACTCCTAAGCAGAAAAACTTATTCAAAGCCCATTTTGACTTCGCCAAAACCAAGCGAATTGGTATAACAGATTACATTTACCAGTACGAAGTTTTATCCGGTAAATGTCTGCTTGAGCAATCAATCAATGGGCTTGCTGCCGCACTAATTGGTGTTGCCGAATAATTAACAGTATTTGCTCTTATATTGGTGATTCATTATGAATAACATACAATCTAATCGCTCAAATAGCTGGTTAATATGTAATTGCAATATGTGTTCCCCACATATTAAGTCTGACTGCCGTCAGTTGCTTGGGGTGTTCCTTGGACATCCACACCCCCGCAATGGCGCAGTGT
>ERZ650304.50-NODE-50-length-75779-cov-13.582959_pt1 | contig 75779 bp, 71 predicted proteins | sample MGYA00376240_ERZ650304 | MGnify/ENA primary metagenome ERZ650304 (study PRJEB26733, sample SAMN07839271) | wastewater metagenome | biome: small river; feature: stream; material: water | place: USA: North Carolina | collected 2016-03-01 ...
GGTAAAACCGCCGGATTTACAGTCCGGACCCGTTGGCCGCTTGGGTAACCTCTCCATTGATGAGGTACTCATTGTATCCAAAAACCACTCTCTCGTCAAGTAAAAATTGAATTTATTTTACTAATTAAATTTAACAACTCTACAAATAGCAACTAAAACAATAAATTAATCTTAATACCCCACAAACAACGTAGCGACCTACATTACCTAGTTTAAAGAATTTTAATTTATCCCATAGACCATATTCAAGCTAGAAATTGCGTTAGTTGCTGCATTACCAGCTGGCGGATTAGAATTATAAGTCAATTGATAATTAATCCCAATGCCAAAATTCTTATTTATTTGTATGTTTAAGGTAGATATCGAGTAGGTTGTCGTATTATTCTGAGCAGCCGTATTTTGTAACTGTTCATAGAAAGTTAGGATATTGCTTAGATTAAGGTTATAGGTTGCCTGCGTTAACCATTGTGGCTGTGTACCAGCAACATTAGTAGAAACAACGTGACGTTGCTGCAACCCCGGTCCAAGCGCTAGCTGCAAACCCATTAAGTCATTATTAAAAATCTGCAGTTTATAACCAATATTTTCATTCCAAACGTAATAAAAGCCATCGTTTGCATCATTCAAATAAGACGCTTGAGCGAATATCCCGCTATATTTATTGAACATATATGCACCATTTTGTTGGAGATATAGTCTATTTTTATTTGAACCTGATCCAGAAGTTTGTAGATTATCATACTGACCGATGCTGTTAAATTGCCAGCCAACAGCCCCTGATTCTGGTTTATAATTAACAATAGCACTACCATTGACACTACTACTATTAGTGTCACCACTGGCACCTCCTGCGCCAAAACCAAACTGCGAGCCCAACCATGGATTATATACTGGTTTAGCTGGTGGTGGAGCAAAGATACTAGGATTAACAGAGGTTACTGGCAGTAGCTGTGATTCATAAAGCGTGGCAATTGAATTATAATAACTTGATTTTTGAGCATACTGATTTGCTAATTGGTGATATTGATCTGCCAGTGAAACACTTGACTCTACTTCTAGCAACTCCGTTGCCAAACAATAATTACAAGAGTAGAAAGCACTACTAGCAGCTATAAATAATAATTTTTTCGACATTTGCGTATGGTCCTTTTCCTAATTTCTCAATTCATACAAAATTCATTATTTTGATAAGTCTCCTTTACGATTTTTAGGTTATATACTCAAACTGATTCATCATACTGGGTCGTTGCCAAGCTCCTCACCTACTAGCTGTAGGCTTCGTCGCTTGTCGCCTACCAGTATTTCACATCAGTTTGAGTATAGATAGTAAAAATCTTTAAGCAAGTATTATTTGCTTAAAGATTTTATGAAAATAGATGCACCAGATGCTGTCAAAATAGGTCAATAATGCAGCAACCTCAATGCAAAATGAAATAAACTACACCTTCACACTATGTTTACATTTAGGACAAATATGTTGCGTGCCTTTAGTTTTGGTGGTATGTACCATCATTACAGGATAATTACACTCTGGACAGTTAGCACTAATTGGCTCATACTTGAAAATAGTTTTACATTCTGGGTAATTATTACAAGAATAAAACACACCAAAACGCCCTTTTTTCGGAATAACTTTACCCTTTTTACATTCCGGACAACCCACTGCATTTTCAACTTCTGGAGTATCCATATTTTCAATATGTTTACATTTCGGATAATTGGCACACGAGATAAATTTACCAAATTTACCATTACGGATTAATAGTTTGCCTCCATCTTTAGGACAAACCCGCCCTTCAACTTCTTCAGGAGGTGCAACAACTTCACTATTCCCATCTTTATCGACTTTGCGCATATAGTTACACTCTGGATAGCCTGAACAACCTATAAAGCGCCCGTATTTACCAAAGCGCGAGATAAGCGGCTTGCCGCACTCAGGACAGTTTTCATCAAGCTTTTCGCTGGTTAGTTCCATCTTTGAAATATTTTGTTTCTCGGTAACCAAAGCGTGCAACTCATCCCAAAATTGGTGTAGCGTCGGTAATTTGGCACTCTTACCAATCGCAATATTATCCAAAGTATCTTCTAAATTGGCAGTAAACTGTAAATCAACATATTTAGTCAGATGATTAGTTAAAAATAAGCTGACAATAGCACCAATTTCAGTTGGTACAAAGCGTTTTTTATCCATCACCACATATTCACGTTTTTTAAGCGTTGCAATGATTGATGCATAAGTCGACGGACGACCAATTCCTAGTTCCTCGAGTGCTTTAACTAAAGAAGCTTCAGTATAGCGTGGCTTAGGCTCGGTTTGATGCGCAGTAATATCAAGGCTATCAACTGGTACCATTTCACCTTCAACCAACTCTGGTAAGCGCGCTTCTTCGTCTTCATTTACTACGCTATCTTCAAAAGTTTCCTGATAGACTTTCATAAAACCATCAAAATTAACCATTACCCCATTAGCTCGAAATACCGTGTTCCCTAGCTCAAAATCAATTGCGGTCGTATCTAAAACCGCCGGACTAATCTGCGATGCCAGTGTACGCCGCCAAATTAATTCATAAAGTTTAAACTGATCGGCATTAAGATAAGCTTTAACACTATCGGGTGTACGCAAAATTGAAGTAGGACGAATTGCCTCATGGGCTTCTTGCGCATTTTTAGATTTACTAATATAAACATTGGCTTTTGCAGGTAAATAACGCCCATCAAAATTTGCTGTAATATATTCGCGAATTTCTTCTATGGCTATAGCTGATAATTGCACTGAATCGGTACGCATATAAGTAATCAAACCGACAGATTCTTTGCCTAATGCAACCCCTTCATAAAGGGTCTGAGCAATACGCATAGTACGATCAGTGGCAAAGCCCAGCTGACGGGATGACTCTATCTGCAAGGATGAAGTAATAAATGGTGCAGTTGGGTTTTTCTTTTTTTGTTTCTTGCTAACTTTACGGATTTTCGCCTGTTCAATCCCACTAATACCCGCGACAATATCTTTGGCATACTGTTCGGTAGTGATGGTACGGGTTTCAATTTTAGTTCCCGCATGCTCAATTAATTTAGCACGAAATTTAATCCGTTCTTTATGACTAAATAAATGTACACCAAAATAATCTTCTGGAACGAATTTCTTAATTTCATCTTCGCGTTCACAAATCAGGCGTAAAGCTGGAGATTGAACCCTTCCCGCGGATAGACCAGGTTTAATCTTGCGCCATAATAAGGGCGAAACATTAAACCCGATAAGATAATCCAAAGTAAGTCTGGCTTGCTGAGCATCAACCAAATTGGCATCAATCTGACGCGGATGAGCAACCGCTTCTAATATTGCGGGCTTGGTAATTTCATTAAATGTTACCCGAGCAACATGGCGCCCTGCACACAAATTATTATCACGTAAAATCTCAGTAATATGCCAAGCAATCGCTTCTCCCTCACGGTCCTGATCGCTTGCCAGAAATATAGTGTCGGCTTTTTTAGCAGCCGCCAAAATTTCATCTACATGTTTTTGATTTTTAGCAATTAATTGATACTTGGGTAAAAAATCGTTATTCACATCAATTGAACCATTTTTTTTGGGCAAATCACGTACATGCCCAAATGAGGCTAAAACTGTAAATTCATTATCTAGATATTTACTAATAGTCTTAGCTTTAGCAGGAGACTCAACAATCAATAGCTTACGTGCCATAGTTAACCTTTAATATTTTTTAATGTATTGTAAAATTATTCGAGCAGTAATACGCACTACCACTGCCACTGGAATTTAACAGATTATACTTATAATGCTGCAAATGGTAAGTTAAACCTTCCAAAATTAGTTGCATCTCATCATCTTCAAATTCACCATCCAAACCTAATTCACCTAAACGATCTAATAAAATCTCACGTTCAATTAAAGAAATGCTCTTACTCTGCTCCCACTCCAAAATTTGGCGAATTATTGCTCGCGGTAGATGCTTTTCTTCCCAGCTACTAATAGTTCTAATTGCCGATGGATTAATTTCTAATTCAGTGCCACCTTGCAAAATCGGTGCAAACCACTCTAACGCTTCTGATATTTCTTTTGCCGTAAACTTATGTTCATTTAGTAACTCTTTAACCAAACCTTCTTGATTAAAATATAAGTTTTGATCTTTTGCGGTTGCAAATAAAAACTGTAATATTTCGATCATATTTTGCCTATCTAAAAATCCGCTGATAACGTCCACCGCCACAATTAATTATTTGTCCGGCAAGCTCCAACTCCAATAGTTTGCCACATAACTCACCAAAATCAATAGCTAATTTTGCACATAAGCTATCTACCGACAACGGATCGTAGCCTAAAGCCTGTAATATTGGATCTTCATTATTTGTATTAATCTCATTGTGAAACAGTGTATTTTGCAGCACAGAAAATTCATCGAGCACATCACTCGCGGTCTCAATTAATTTTGCACCTTGTTTGATTAATTTGTGGCATCCGCGCGCCATTGGGTTATGAATTGATCCTGGAATTGCCATCACATCGCGCCCCATTTCAAGCGCAAAATTGGCACTAATCATTGAACCACCATCGCTGGCTGATTCAACTACTAAACAAGCTTTACTTAGTCCGACGATAACTCGATTACGGCGGGGAAAATTTTGGGTTTGTGCTGGCGTACCTAATTTAAATTCACTCAAAATCAAACCATGTTTTGCCATTTGGCGATAAGTTTCCCGATTGGATGCTGGATAAACCAAATCCATTCCAGTGCCAATCACTGCAATTGACGAAGCTCCGTTCGTTGCCGCTAATGCTCCTTCATGAGCTGCTTTATCAATGCCCGCAGCCAAGCCGCTGACAACTGTAACACCACGACTGGCTAGTTCACTAGCAAAGCTTTTAGCATTTTCAATGCCCTGAGTACTTGGATGGCGGGTACCGACCATCGCTATTTTATTGGGGTTTTGCAGTAAGTTTAGATTACCTTCGGCAAAAAGAACTAGAGGTGGGTTGGCTATTTGCGCCAACTCTGCGGGATAAGAAGCATGCTCCAAAGTCAACAAATGGCGATTTTCTGGTATTTGTGATTGCCAATTAAGTGCACTCTCAACAGCACCATCTACATCAGTACTCAAGAGGCTCTCGGCTATACCTTTACTAACTACAGCAGACAAACTATTAAAGCTCTGCGTAAAGATATTTTCAATACTACCAAAATGCTGGATTAATTTTAACCCAGTTGCAGGACCTACCCCATAACTAAAGGCAAGTTTTAACCATAATTTAAGATTTGTATTTGTCATTCTTGTGATTGTACTACAGAATATAGTTCGATGGCACGACTAGAATTAGTTACTAAACCAAAAGATAATTTATCATATACTTTGTAAACGATAACTTCTCCAATAATTTCTGGGGGCATTACCAGATATTTAGGTTTATCTTGATTCGATGTAGGGTCAACAATCTTACGCGTACTGGTAACATCAAACACTAAACCAACATCAACTCCATCACGATCACCACGGTTAATCACCACGGTATTGTCTTCCGCAGTGGAGGTCAATGAATCATAAAGCGCAACAATCTTACCACTAATAATCTGATCGGATTTGTGCGGAACTATCACAGGAATATCAGGCTCTGCTACGGTCATGACCCTGTCCAAAGGTGAAATCTGACTAACCGTATTATTAACGTGTAAAGTACTCACCGGACCCAATTGATCAAGAATTGCCGTGCCATCCCAGCGCACTTCATAACCAAGAGACTCCTTACTATCAGGATCAACTATTTCGCGAAACTTGCTCAAAACCGATACCTGTGAACCAACGCCAATACCCGTTAGCCCCTTAACATAAATATTGTCTCCGGCAGTATACATGTATTGCCCAACTTCTCCACCAGCAACTACTACAGGGAGGGACTCAAAAATATTCTGATCAACAAGCGTTGGCTTCATTAGCAGATTTCTAAGTTTACGAATAGACATGGGTGGCAATGCATCACTATCTATATCTCTGGCAGTTGGAACTAATTTTTCATACCCCGGAGAAATAGAGCCATTATTACCGCGATTAACTACTAAAACCTTATAACCATCAACACCAAGTATCTGCAACTGATCTCCTGGGTAAAGTTTAGTGGCATTAAAGCGGCTAACTCCCATAAATTGCGACCAATATGAGATTTTTTTGAGGTACATTTCTGCTAATTTCATTACAGTGTCTGTTTTTTTCACAGTATAGCTGCGTGGAGCAGTTGATTTTACCAAGTCAGCACGTACGCCTGTAGTGTTACTTTGCACACTAATTACACGTGGGGTTGAGTCGCTAAAAGAAATTACAACATCACTCTCGGCAGCATAGCATACTGACAAACTTAGTGAATTTAATAACAATAATAATATTTTTTTGAGCATTTAAATAGCTTTCTTGCTAGAATAACGTTCTTTAGAACTAGTATTATATATTTTCATATGCTTAATCAAGGTACTATTTAATGGCTATTTTATCAATTTTACATTATCCTGATCCTCGGCTGCATCTAAAAGCTAAAGAGGTTACAGAATTTAATGCTGAACTTAAACAATTAGTTACAGACATGGCTGAAGCCATGTATAACAGCAACGGCATTGGTTTGGCTGCTAATCAAGTAAATATCCAAAAGCGTTTATTTATAATGGATTTAGCCAAAGAAGGAGAAACTTCCCGTCTACAAGTATTTATTAATCCACGTTTTTTAGAAAAACGCGGTGAAGTACGTGGTGATGAAGGATGCTTGTCTGTGCCGGGAGTATTTGAGCCAGTCACCCGTGCAGAATGGATTAAAGTTGAATATCAGGATCTTGATGGCAAAAAACACCTGCTAGAGTGTGATGGTTTACAAGCTATCTGTATTCAACATGAAAACGACCATCTGGATGGCAAAGTTTTTGTTGACTACCTCTCTGGACTTAAACAAAATTTCATCAAGAAAAAGATGAAAAAGCTCTTTAAAGATGAAAGATAATATGAACATCAAACCCAAGTATATTTACGCAGCTGTGGTAATTTATCTTATCACGGCTTTTTTTTCTCTCGGACATCTTCACCCCGATGAATACTACCAGATACTAGAATTTGCTGCTTATAAGTTGCAATTAAATTCACCGCACGGATTAACTTGGGAGTTTTACGATCAAATTCGCCCTGCATTTCAGGCGTGGATTGTCGTCTATCTCTATAAATTAATTGCGCTGGTCAATCAACCTAATCCATTCTTCGTTGCGTTTTTAACTCGAGCTCTTTCAGGAGCATTATCCTTAGTGGCAATAATTCTTTTTATTGATACTTTTAAGCATGAATTAAAAACACCTACTAAACAAAAATGGTTTATCTTACTAAGTATTTTTAGCTGGATTGCAATTTTTAACGGAATCCGTTACTCATCTGAAAATGTTTCGGCTAAATTATTTCTCATCGGAATGTGCCTACTCTTCTGGCCTAAATTTCGTCGTAATATGCTTGGTTATCTGCTTATCGGTATTCTGTTGGGAATGAGTTTTATTACCCGCTATCAAGTTGGTTTTATGATAGTCGGTCTAATGGCATGGTTATTATTTATCGGTCGTACCAAATTTAGCTCACTACTAATTATCACACTGGGGGTTTTTGTTGCGATTGCAGCTGGTTTAACGATTGATCACTGGTTTTATGGTAATTGGGTATTTACTCCGTGGCGCTATTTTGATGCCAATATTCTACAAGGTAAAGCGGCGAGTTTTAGCGTTGACCCGTGGTATATGTATCTATCAATTGCGGGGATGGTGCCTTATGGTCCATTGTATATTTTAGCCAGTATTTATTTTATCGCTTTTCGACGCAAGCATGTAATTAGCTGGGTAATGTTGCCTTTTATCGTTGGACATTTGCTGGTTGGACATAAGGAATTACGCTTTTTAACTCCATTATTAAGCTTTATGCCCTTTGTAATTTTAGATAGTTTACAAATTTTGGCAGCTAAATACAATTGGCATTTGGGTCCTAAATTAATTAAACTCAACACAATTAGCTGGCGCTTTAATTGTTTTGTCGTAGTTGTAATTATGTTTTTCCCGGCAGCGATGCAAATTCGGATTAATGAGTTGCTCTATAAACATTATCAGCAGCCAACTGCGTTTAATTATGTAACCGAAGGTGGTAATGTGTTAGATTTTTATAAGCATTTGAATTTACGTCCAGTACCACTGGATAATCCAAGTAAACTAGACTGTAAAGAATCAGAAAATTGTTTGATTGCACTAACCTGTCAGGAAACTGTAAAATATGGTGTGCCAAATGGTAAACTGATATTTTCTGACTGCCCGAGCTGGATTTTTAAACTTGACTTTAATGGTTGGCTGGAACGCACGGCATTATATAATATTTATGAGCTACGTTCGATAGAGTCGATTTCGCAAAAGTAAAATTAAATGAAAATAGTTTGCATTTCCGATACCCACAACCATCACCATGTGCTTGATGACAATTTGCCAGATGGCGATATGCTTATTCATGCCGGCGATGTTGCCATTCACGGTAGTGTTGCTGAGATTCAGGAATTTGTTGATTGGTTCAGTGCGCTACCACATAAATACAAAATATTTGTCGGTGGCAATCATGATGGCGCACTTGAACATTCACGCGAATTAATCACAATACCAGAAAATGTAATTTATCTGGAAAATCAACTAGTTGAATGTGCAGGGCTTAAAATCTGGGGCTCGCCTGTCAGCCCACCTTATCGTAGCATGGGTTTTATGTGGGACGATGCGCGACGGGCTAAACTGTATCCACAAATACCGGAAGATTGTGATATCGTAATTAACCATAGCCCAGCTTATGGCACACTTGATCTGGTATTAGAAGGTCAAAATGTTGGGTGCCAGTTTTTAGCTGAGCGCTTAGCACAAATTAGCCCACAGCTGGTAATCAGCGGACATATCCATGAAGCCTATGGTATAATTCAAAAAGGTTCAACCACTTACATTAATGCCTCAACCATGACCCGACGTTATCAACCACATAATCCAGCATTGGTAATTGAAATTTAACTCATGTATGTAATCAACCTTATTTTGGATATTCCTCTACGTAATGGCTATAGCTATTTGCATAGTGAAGCCTTGCCCCGAGGAACTGCGGTAAGCATTGAATTGCGCGGACGTACCCAAATTGGGTTTGTGGCATCGTCAATGCCAGCAACACAATTTAGCGCTTATCCACTAGACAAACTAAAACCAATTTTAGCGATTGGTGATAGCAACTTAATCATTCCGGAACATATCTGGCAACTGTGTGAATTTGCTGCCAGTTACTACCACCACCCATTAGGAAATACTCTTTTTTGTGCGATACCAGTTTTACTGCGTAAAAGTACGGAGATAAATTATATTGCTGCCGATAACACCTATTATCAGGCAACGGACAGCGAGATTAAACCACGCGGGACTAAGCGTCAACAATTACTTGAGACACTTCGCCAACAGGCACTTAGTTTACCGCAAATCCGCGCGCTTATTGGTGCAAATGCAACTAACTTAATTGATGAATGGCTTGCAGCTGGACTAGTGCAAATAACCACACCACCGCCAGCTAGCTATGCGCATCAAGCATTAGCGCTCAACTCCGAACAAACGCAAGTCATCAGCACGCTATCTGCCGAATTAGGCAAATTTCATGCTGCTCTGCTTTACGGGATTACAGGCAGCGGTAAAACTGAGGTTTTCTTACACTTAATCGCGCAAGTTCTAGCCAATAATCAACAAATAATGGTGTTAGTACCTGAAATTAACCTCACGCCACAATTAGCTAAACGCTTTGAACAACGTTTCCCATATGCCAAAATCAGCCTAATTAATAGTGAAATCAGTGACAAACAACGCCTAAATGCATGGCTTAGCGCCAAAAATGGACAAACTAATATTATTTTGGGAACTCGCCTCAGTGTCTTTACCCCTTGCGCTAATTTAGGGCTAATCATCGTCGATGAAGAACATGATGATTCATTTAAACAAAATGACAGTTTACGCTATCATGCTCGTGATTTGGCAGTTTGGCGCGCTAAACAATTACAAATTCCAATTATTTTAGCCTCCGCAACACCATCGCTAGAAACACTATACAATTATAAAGCTGGTAAATATAGCCTCTATAAATTAACCACTCGTGCGGTACAAAATGCGCTATTACCGCAAATTGAACTTCTGAATCTTCAGCATTATCCCGCTAATTTTGCGGGGATTAATCAGATCGCATTGGAAAAACTCGCTGCTTGTCTTGAACGCAAAGAGTTAGCATTAGTATTCATTAATCGTCGTGGTTATGCGCCAGTAATTACTTGCTACGACTGTGGTTGGGTTAGCACATGTCTACGATGTTCGACCAATATGGTTTATCATCATGATAAGCATCAGCTCAAATGTCATCATTGTGGCTACCAAACCCAAGTTCCACCAGCCTGCCCAGTCTGTCATAATCAATATCTCCACACTATTGGACATGGCACGCAAAAATTAGAAGAGTTTTTAACTGAACAATTTCCTAAGTCCAAGATTAAACGAGTTGATCGCGACACTACCAGCACTAAGAAAGCCTGGCAGCAAATTTATAATGATATTAATCAGCAAGAAATAGATATTTTGGTTGGCACCCAAATGCTTGCCAAAGGACATGATTTTGCTAATCTCACGTTAGTAATTGGTTTAAATCTTGACAATGCTTTGTTTAGTTATGATTTTCGAGCTAGCGAAGATATGTTTAATGTACTGACTCAAGTTGCGGGACGAGCAGGACGAGCCGATAAAGCAGGGTTGGTTTTACTTCAAACCAATTACCCCGACCATCCGGTGTACCAATTTCTAAAAAACCATGATTTTAATGGCTTTATTAACCATACTTTTCAAGAACGTAAAGCACATAATCTACCACCTTTTGCTTTTTATGCACTGATAAAAATTAGTAGCACTTCTGAATCAACTCTCAAACATACTATGCAAGAATTAAGTACACAAAGCAAACAAATTCCTCATCCTGAAGTAACACTTTACTCATGTGTTCCAGCTGTAATGTATAAGCTCCACAATCGCTATCGGGCACAAATGTTAATCAGCAGCAATAATCGCAATGCTTTACATCACTATCTAAACACATTAGAATCTCAGCTAAAACCGAATAATTATGTTACAATCGCCGTTGATGTTGACCCTTTGGAAGTATAAAGCCCATGCAAAAATCCAGAATAGTATTTTTTATGCTTACATTTGTAGGCATTACCACAAATATAATGGCTGACGCTATGCCTGCTAGCTTGTTGAATTGGCAAAAGCAAAACCATATTCCAGCAGTTTCTATGACCATAGATAACTCCAATGGTACAAAAAGCTACTATAGTGGCACAACTGCAATTGGCAACACAACAAAATTACAACAACATGACTATTTCCAAATTGGTTCAATCACTAAAACATTTACTGCTGCAGCTATCCTAACTCTAGAACAAAATGGTAAATTAAATATTAATGACCCGCTTGGTAAATATTTAAAAAACTATCCGCGCTGGAGTAAAATCACCCTCAAGCAGTTACTTAATATGACTAGCGGAATCTATAACTACACGGACGCATTACCTATCATGAGCCTGCCTAAAGCTCAGCAAGAGAAGCTATACTCAGCAGATGAACTAGCACAGATTGCCTACAAACATAAAGACTACTTTGCCAGTGGCAGTAGCTGGAAATATTCTAATACCAACTATGTTTTACTGGGAATGGTTGTTGAACAAGTCAGTGAGCATAATCTCGGCGAATACCTACCTTTGACTTTTTTTGAGCCATTAGAGCTTAATTATACACAATATGTCGATAATGGCTTTCCTTCAAATGTTAAACCATTTTTAGTTCATGGCTACCGTGACAATAAAGATGTAACAGATATCAATCTCTCCAGCTACGACGCGGCTGGCGCAATTATTTCCAATACCAATGATATTGCAAAATGGTTTCGTTTATTAATGAGTGGGCAAGTATTAGCCAAAACTCAACAGCAAGAGTTAACTAGTACTATTGCAATCGGTGAGCATAAACCTAAGCCGACAAGTGCAAGATTTGGCTTAGGTGTGTATGAATACACCTCTACCCAATATGGTAAAATTTGGTGGTATCAAGGTGTAACCGAAGGCTATGTAGCTTTCGTTGGCTACCTTCCGCAAAAAGACGTATCTTTTGCAATAATGACCAACAAACGCAATAGTGCTAACGTTAATTATTTTATGCCAGATAATCAATTAATGAAAACTTTAATTCCTCAGATCTTAAAAACCCAGTAATCATGTCTAATTTTTTTAGTTTATGTCTGAATTTAATTCAGCAAAAGGATCCTGCACAAAAATGCTTGGGCACCAAAGAACTTTATGCGCAATTAATTAACGCACCTGAAAAAATTTCCTTTACTGCTTTACCTAACATACAAAGTATCTCAGATGCTGGACGACCTGAGCGCCCGCAATTAGTCCCCCCCTTGGAAGTACCCAAGCGTTCAATGGCAACAGTAGCTGGACATGCCAGTTTAATTCATGCTCTGGCACATATTGAATTTAATGCAATCAATCTGGCACTAGATGCTTGTTATCGTTATCAAGATATGCCAAGTGACTACTACCAAGATTGGCTGCAAGTTGCAGCTGAAGAAGCTTATCATTTTGAATTACTCGATAATCATCTAATAACTCTTGGCTATCGCTATGGAGATTTTGCCGCACATAATGGCTTGTGGGAAATGGCGCATAAAACCGAGAATAGTTTACTTGCCAGAATGGGAATGATTCCACGCTTGCTTGAAGCTCGTGGAATTGATGCAATTCCAGTAATGCAGACTAAATTAGACCAGCTACGCGATAGTGAAGCAATAAAAATCCTCGATATTATTCATCAAGATGAAATCAAACATGTTAGCTATGGCGACAAGTGGTTCAAATATTTGTGCCAACTGAATAATCTCGATGTTGAAGCCACATATTTCTCCCTAATGCAACGATTTAATGCACCCAAAATAAGAGGTAATTTTAATCGCGCCGACCGCAAAAAAGCTGGATTTAGCGATAGCGAACTGGATCATTTAATCGCACTCACCAAGGACAATCATGAAAAAAAATCTTCTTCTCATCATAGCAACAATATCTAGCAGCCTAGCTTTTGCTGATTGTGATTTTAAGATTATTAATTATACTAACTTTGAAGTAAGCGCTAAAGTTGGTTTTTATGGCAGTAACGAAAGCAGCATTATGGTTAAGCCATCAGATACAACCTTCGTCAGAATGAAAAGCGATTATAAATGTAATGACTCAACACCATTTGGAACTGGTAGAGCTTATGTCATGTTTCCCAAAGACTCACAAGGAGCAGGCGCTAATTATTCGCCATTACAAAATGGAATTAACTTCATGGGTAGATATAGTGGTAGTGCAGGCGGAAGAATTATGCAGGCAGACAATGGTCAGCTTATTTGGTTAAACTCTTCAGGTAAGCCGATTAATGACACCACTTTTGAAATCAAGCTAAACTTTACTGAACGTCCAAACAGCACATCTGCGGGTACAACCTAGTTTTAAAGATTATCCGCTGACAGTTGCGTAGCGCTTTGATAAATTTTTAGACCAAAATCAGAGAGCGTTTGCAAAATATGCTCAATAATTTGTGATTGTGTTTCTTCAAACTCTTCCAAAAAAACTTCTTTACTATAAGCATAAATTTGTAGTGGAATACCAAAAGCAGTTGGTGCCAGATAACGCACCAAATTCGAGTAATCGTGATTAAGTAATGAATTATTTTTCAAAAAGTCATTCATATATAGACGATACAGAGCTAAATTTAATACGTTACGGCGAATTTGTCCAGTTTGCAACCCATGCGCAATAAATGGATATCTTTGAGCCAAATTAGTCAGCAATTCCAAATCACAATCCATCAATGAATTAGTATCAATATTAATAGCTCTAAAAATTCGGCGAGCTTTACTATTTACCATAGCCTGCCAGTTATGAATAGCCTCTGCAGTTAAGGCAAAAGTTGGGAGGCTGGTAACCGTATTGTCCCAATTACGGATTTTTATCGAACTGATAGAAATATAAATAACTTCGCCATCAACATTATATTTAGGAATAACCACCCAGTCACCACGCTTAACAATTTGATTTGCCGTTGCCTGAATACTCGAAATTAAACCTAAAAAAGTATCTTTAAAAATCAAAAGCAAAAAGGCAGAAACGGCACCAATTCCGGTAAGGGTCGCCCATGGTGATTTATTAAGAATAAAAGAGACATAAATAATTGCCGCACAACACCATAAGCCAAACTGCAGCATCTTGACATAACCATAAATTGAATATTCATGCTGTTGGTCAAATTGGCGCTCATAAATAATGTTTACCGCGCTGAGAAACCGTCCGAGCATCGTCGTAACTGCGAGAAAATATAATAGATATGCGCCATTAACCAGTAGCTTAACATAGGCATCAATCAGATAACTGGATGATCTAGCATCAATTAGCGCGCTACCGACATCAAGAATAATCGCAAAAATAAAAATCGAGATAATGTTAATTAAATGGGCATCAGCAATTGCATTTAAAAAAATATATCGAGAGTGACGAAAAATTTGGTTTAGCCAGTTGACAACAATAACGTTAACCAGTTTATAGACCAAAAAGCCTGCCAATAAAATACCAAGACTAATTATGGATAGTACCGCTAGCGTTTGCAAGCTGTGGTCAGTAATACCGACTAAAATAGTTTCTTTTAATAAGTTTTGGATATTTAGTGCGCTCATAATTTGCTATCGAATATTATAATGATGCGCGGATTATAACAAATATCTGATTCTGGAACACAAAGAATTGATAAAAAAGACATCGCCGTATAATTAAATTATTACTTAATATGTTACAATAAGCAACCACCACGTAACAATCTGATATAACATTATTTTAATTCAAAAAACAACTTAATTAGCGTAATATTAGCTAGCAATTACCCTCGTTCAGATATTTTTTTATCACTCCTATGATAAATCACGTTACAATATCCCAAAACCCTCTTGGAAACATGCTCATGAAAAAATTAATCTATTCTTTGGTTATTATGGCCATAAATCAGCAAGTTTTTGCTGATGGCACAGAGTCTGCACCTGCGGCAGTTGTTAATGCTAATGATACTTACATATCTCGCTATGCTTATATCCAAAACCCATGGATTTCATCAACCAGCGCTGGTGGTACACAAAATGTCAGTGAAAGCCAAATGGCAACCCAAAACGTCGCAGAAAAATGGTTTGCGGATGGTACATGGAATTTCTGGGGAACTGCGTCTGCGCAATATGTTGGTGCTGGAGCTGGATTCCCCAATTATGCCTATGGCGGTAGTTTCTTTGCACAGACTGGACAGGTAGCAGGTTTCTCTTTTGGTGGCGCAATGGCAATTATTAATCCATTCTTTGCTACTAATATGAATGGTTACAATACCAATGCCTCACCATTTTTACCTTCCGATAAACAAGTTAACCCTACTGAAGCTTTCGTAGAATATCAATATAGCAACGTAGTTCAGGTTGATCTGGGACTAATCGGGATTAATAATAGTCCATGGTTATCGCAAAATTACTATAGCAATATGATGAGTGTTCCAGCATCTTATCAAGGAGCATTAGTTAACGTTGATGCAGGGGGCGGATGGCTCTTAACTGCATTAGCTTTTAATGCAGCGCAAGGAATTAGTGAAACTGGTTTTACTGGACTCACTTGGTATAACAAAGGTTATGACTATGCTGGTGGAGCTATTGCCAATAATACGACAACAGGAACTTCTGGTGGTACGGTAGCAGTAGGAGCTAACTATGTTGCTTGGAACAATCAGTACAATCTACGTCTCTGGGGTTATGAGTTTGAAAACTATGGCGAATTATTTTATCTTGACAATAGTATTAAATTTAAACCAACGACAAACCTAGCATTTAATATTGCGGCACAGGGTGGAACGAATAACTCTAATGGTAGCTTGGGTAATGCTAATGGCACTAACGCGATAACTGACGCAGGCTATGGGCAAATATCAAGTAACTTTGCTGGTATTCAAGGTGGCTTGAGTTACAAATGGTTTAGCTTAAATCTTAGTTATAACAACGTGTGGGGCAACCAAACAGGTTATGGTTCCGGTGCAATTGTTTCACCGTATACTTATGGGATGGCAACTGACCCGCTTTATACCACACCATATATGGCAGGTCTGGTTGATATGGGCACGGCAGGTAGTGCATATAAAATCAATCCATCATTCAACTTCTTGGACAGTAACTTATCAATTGCACCGGCATTTACTACTTTCCAAGCAGCATTACCACAATGGAATGGAACTAACGAATATGACTTAATCGTTAGTTATTCGATTCCACAAGTCAAAGGATTAAACTTATTTGGTGCTTATGCTTATCAACAAGTACCTTTAGCCAATCCGTCGGGTAATAACTATGTTACTCAACTGTTTGTAAGTTACTTATATTAATTTTTATGGAAACTAAAAAATGAAAAAATTAAGCGTTGTTATTTTATATCTGATCAGTGGCACAACCTTGGCAATGAACACTGCTAATTTAAGCACACAAACATTTACCTGCAATGGTGTTCGTATCGAAAATTCGACTGTAGAATCAAATTTAACTGATTATTGTAATAATGTCGTGGTAAAAGATGAAACTCAAATTATAAGCGGACAAAATGCAATGAGACTGCGTGGTAGTGACCAGATTGATGAAGATGATGTTGATCCAACAGTGCTGAACTTACGCACTGTCAAATTCACCGCGGATGGCGGAGTTAAGATGGCATGCTATTACAAAAATAGCACCTTGAAAAAATGCAAGTACACACCATCCACAATAAAAACAACCAATAAACCACAGGCATCTAAATAGCACATTTTTAGTAGCCAAAGACTGACTTCGATTTCGCGATTGATTACGTCCCCTTGCTGCAATGATAGGTGAAAGGTAATATCTACGAGACCTCAACTGACAATATCTCGTGCCAAATGAAGTGAGGGGTTACAAATTAAATGATGGAAACAAAATTAGTTGATTTTCAGTTATTAGCGATTTGGGAATTATTTGGTCTAACCCTAATGCATGAGCTGCCTTGATTAGGCTTTGTTTATTTTCAACGTTTAATTTTGGATATATCTGCTGTTTGATTATATTAGCAATAGTATGCTGTGAGATTTCTTTTTTATGAATCGAACCTAAAATATAACTAATCTCAAGATTGGTCTTCCCCATAGCTTTAAGAATAATTATTTCACGTTCACGCTCAGTAAGATTTATAACATCAACATTCTGAATATCATTATCACCAGATAAAGTTATGAGAGGAAGCCCCTGCATATCAATGACTTCCAACTCTATCCCAACTAGATTTTTATCAGGATCCAGAATAGGCAACAGATGAATACTATCAACTAGATATTCATGATTTCCATTTATGTCTTGTGCGACAAAATATCCTTGAACACGCTTGGTTTTTATTAAATTATCGTAAATATGTTGCTTTGTATTAAAACATGGCAACTCACGCAAACATTCAAAAATATCTGTATTAAGCGCAAATGAATCGCTATAACGTTGAAAGAATTCATGATTGTTAATATGCACAATCTTAAAACCATCATCAATAATAACAATGTTCTGCTCTGGCTTAAAATTTTTTATATAAGTACAATATTCTAGTAGGTATTTATTCATACTACAATTATACTACAACAATACCTTACAATTCAATAAGAAACTATGTGCTTATAACGTGAATAAGGGCAAAATTCAGAAATTGTTAATAGTTTCGCCCAAAAATCTTCCAGCGTTAACTTACTCGGCGCCCACAAAATTTACGATCTACAGCGTCTTTCTGATTGTAAAAAAGGTCTACTAAATATTTATATTGCATTATTTTTTATAATTAGTCATGATTGAAATCAAGTGGTGAAAATACAATCAGTTGGTTAGTTGCGATTAACGATTTGGGAATGAATTTATCCATTCCAGAACTATGTATTTTGTTAATAAGGTCAGACTTATTATGGGCGTTAAATTTGCGATACAATTGATTATATATAATGCTAGTGATAGTTTTGTCAGAAACTGGTGTATTGTTAACGCTTAATATCTCGCTGATCTCTTTGTCTGTTTTACCTAAGTATTTTAATACTGCAATTTCATATTCTCTCTTGCTTAAGTTTGGAAAGTGTAACTGATAGTCTTTTTCCTCGTCTAATATATTAATAGCTGGAAGTTCGTTCATACTAATGCATTCGAGTTCAATTCCAACCATGTCTTGATCTTCGTTGATTATAGGAGACAAGTACACTCTATCAACTATGTATTCTTTATTTTTATCCAAATTCTGCGTAATGAAATATCCTTGTACTTTTTTGCTCCGTATCAGTGTATCATATACCTGACTCTTTTTGTCCATCAATGGTAAATGCTTCAAGCAATCAAATAAATTTGCACCTTCTTTAAAAGTCATGTTGTATTTTGTAAAGAAATCAAGATTAGTAATGCATTGTATTTTCATATCCAAGCTAACCACAATAATATTATGATTTGATTTGAACTTTTTGGTAAAAACACAGTATTGAGAGATAAAATTAGACATATTTAACCTATTAGATATAACAAATATTTTTCCATTTTAGCATAATTTCTTTTATCTTGCAATAAGGAAAAATACCTATTTGAATCTGTGTAGTTTATGCATATAATCATGGAATACTATTAACATAGATTGGATTGATCATTCGTTTGCTACTGTGTCTGGCGACTTCGCTTTTGCTTTAGGTCATGCACTAATTAGTAATGAGGGGTTAATCACTGGTCAATATGGATTATGGTGGTGCTCTGAATTTCTTTAATGGTCATCTTAAAGAGATGTATGGACGTTAATCTAATTCTTTATTTAAAAAAACATACCCACATTTTTCTGTGGATATTAAATTTTTAAAGGCATTTAAAAAAACAATTGTTGATTAATATTTTCATTAAAAAATATTCTGACGATAACGCGAATTCAACTACTAAATGCAAGATTATGTAGCAAATTTAAAAAAGACATACAGTACGCTGCCACATATAAATTTAGCCATTTCTAGCGTTAACAATCTGTAATTATTATGTTTAATGAATTTAATAATCGCATTAACTATAATAACTCTGAAATCATAGGTGCATAAATTTTGCATTTAGCATTTAAATTCGCAAATAGCGATTTTTTGCTATTGACTCTATGATAATGAACAGTTATAATTCTCGTTGTTGTTAAACAAGCATTAATTATGTGAAGCTCAAGTATAATACATCAAAAATAACCTGAGACTCATGTAAAGAATAAACTTGTTTAGTTAACTTAAATTTTTCATAATAAGGAATATTATGGCTGACTATAAAAATACTATTAAATATCAAACTGGTATTAAACTGATGCAAGAAAAATACGAGCAATCAGTTATTGATTCTGTAGATAAGACTTTGTACGACTTCTCTCCTGAACTTGCAGACTTGGTAGTCAGCCATGGAATGGCTGAAGTATGGGGACAGAAAACTTCGTCTATTCCGCTAAAAGATAAAGAGATGTTGATTGCCGCTGCGTTGATTGCTCAAGGTGGTTGCGATGAAGAGTTTGAAGGGCATATTTATAACTCTTTAAACGTGGGTAATAGTAAGCAACAAATTAAAGATTTACTAACTCTGATGACTCTTTACGTTGGTGTACCAAAAGTTTTGGAAAAATTACCATATGTACTAAAAGCATTTAAAAAATTTGAAGATTCTAAATTAAATAAATAAAAGGAAATAAAAATGAAAGCAAAAAGATATGTTATTGAAGCGTTAAAATCAGAAGGTATTAAACACGTATTTATGGTACCTGGTGGTGAGCTAGATCCTATCGTCTTTGACATGGTTGAAGAAGGTAGTATTAAGCCTATTTGTGCTGCAATCGAAGGCGGAGCAGCTTTTATGGCGGATGGTTATGCAAGAAGCTCAAATAAATTTGGTGTTTGTGCCGCAATTGGTGGTCCTGGTATACTAAATATGGCAACAGCAATTGCGACTGCTGCTGCTGATCATTCACCAATGTTGGTTATTTCAGGTGATGTGCCTTTAGATCAAGATGGAAAGGGAGTGATTCAGGATAGTAGTTCTTTGGGTATTGATACTTCAGCAATCTTAGCTCCTATCGTTTCAGGTCAAGTAGAAGCCCATACTGCGTCGCATATTCCGTTTGGTTTAAAAACTCTAATGACTAAGATGTTGACTCCAAGCACTAAAGGTCCAGTACATCTTTCACTGTCAATAGATGTTCAAGAACAAGATGTTCCTGAAGGTTCAACATATAAACCAGTAACAGAATCTTTACTTCACCCTCATTATTTAAATGAAGCTGGATTTGAAGCAGCTTTTACCGCATTAGCTGAAGGTAAAAAAGTAGTTATTTATGCTGGTAGTGAAGTTAGAAAATCAAATGCTTGGGAAGCATTAACCAAGTTTGCAGAGAAATACAGTATTCCAGTTGCAACAACTATTAGTGCCAAAGGGTTAATTTCTGAAGAGCATGAATTATCATTAGGTATCGTTGGCTGGGTAGCACATCCTTATGCAACTAAGATAATAATGGAAGATGAAGTAGATGTAATGTTGTGTATCGGTGTTCAACTAAATTCAGCTGAAACAATGGCGGGTAGCATTAAAGCTAAAACAACTATTGTTAATTACCCTAACTTCCATAATGTATTCCAAAATATTGACTATGACTTTGAAGTGCTTGGGGATAGCCTTTCATTTTTAACGAAAGCATTGAGTGTTTCAGATGTTCGAAGTGAAAAATTATTACAAAATAAAGCATTCCGTGAGGAATGGTTAAAATCAGCAAAAGCTCAATGTAATAACGTAAACGAATTCGATATTGAAAACACAACATTGGATAGTAAACCAATTCATCCTGCTCGCCTTGTTAAAGCTTTGCGCAAAGTGATGCCACAAGATACTGTTATGGCAATTGATTCAGGTGCACATATGATGTTTGCATTCCATTATTGGACTGTAACTGATCCAACTCAAGTTATTACTGCGCTTGACTATATGGGTACTATGGGTTGGGCGTGGGGCGCTGTTATTGGTAGTAAAGTAGCATTACCAAATCGCCCACATGTGTTATTTACTGGAGATGCATGCTCGCTTATGCATGGTATGGAGATCAAAACTGCAGTAGAGTACAATTTACCAGTAGTATTTGTTATTTCAAATAATCGTGCTTATGGTAATCCAAAACTACGGGCGATGAAATTTAGCCAGAAAGTAAATGACTTCATGAATATTCCTGCATTCGATTTTGCTGCATTAGGTCGTGCTTTAGGCGCTGAAGCATTTACAGTTACCGATTCAAAAGATTTAGAAGCTACAATTGAAAAAGCTTATAAACTTAATAAACCTGTAGTAATTGACGTAATCGTGGACAATGTACCAACTCCAACCAAAGTTTTTGACAAATACTTTGCGGCGAGTTTCTTCCATGGTGACAAGATCTAATTTATACCAAACGAAGATTATCTTATTTAGTTGCTATGGCTACTAATGTTAGAATATGCACCTCATAATTGAGGTGCATATTTTTCAGTTATACTTGTTCAAGCATGTAAACGCTCAATAGTTCAAACAAACAATATAACTTACCTGATTTTAATTTTTTTCTAGATATATTTAATAAAAGGAATTTAGAAAATGTTTACCAAAAAAATTGTTGCAGATGTAATTGTTGAAACTTTAAAAGAAGTCGGGATTAAACGATATTATTGCGTCCCTGGGGATTCAATGAATGAAGTTACAACACGCTTAGACGATGCGGGAATACAATTTATCCATACACGCAATGAAGGTGCTGCAATTTTTGCTGCTGGAGCAGAGGCTCAACTAACTGGTGAGATTACAGTTTGTGCAGGTAGTGCTGGACCAGGTAGTTTACATCTTGTAAATGGTGTCCATGAAGCATCACGTATGAACGCTCCAATGTTGGTCTTCGCAACTCATATTCCATCAACAGAAATTGGTGGTAAATATTTTCAAGAGTCAGATTTAAAATCAATTTTTAAAGACAGCACTTGTTTTTGTGAAATGATTCTTAACGCAGAGCAAATGCCACGCCTATTAAATATAGCAATTCAAACGGCAATTGCTAAAAAAGGAGTTGCAGTCTTAATTTTCTCTGGTGACGTTATTCAACAAGTTGCACCACACCAAATGCAAAAACAATATATTCCAAAATATTTTAATCCAGTAATTACACCATCAGAAACAGAATTGAATAGCATTGCTAAGTTATTAAATGATTCTAAGAAAATTGCGTTATTCTGTGGCTATGGCTGTAAAGAGGCACATGATCAAGTCGTTAAACTCGCAGATAAATTAAAGTCACCAGTAATACACGCTTTACGAGGTAAAGAATTTGTTGAATACGACAATCCGTATGATGTCGGGATGACTGGATTTTTGGGTGCTCCATCAGGCTACTTAGCAATCAAAGAATGCGACACACTATTACTACTTGGTACATGCTTTCCATACCGCCAATTTTATCCAGAGCACGCAAAAATAATTCAGATTGATATTGATGGCGAAAATATTGGGCGGAGAGTTGGTGTCGATATTGGTGCAGTAGGTGATATCAAGCCAACAATTGAATTATTGTTACCTAAACTACAAGAAAAAACAGAAAGAGACTTTTTGGATGCAGCATTAAAGCATTATAAAAAATCTCGGCAAAACTTTGACAAACTTGCGACCTTTTCGACAGGTGACACAACCATTCACCCTCAATATCTTGCAAAAATGATTGATAATTTAGCAAATGATGACACCGTTTTCTCTGTAGGTACAGGTACACCGACTGCGTGGGCTGCTCGCTATTTAACGATGAATGGCAAACGTAGAATTACAGGTTCATTCAATAATGGTTCAATTGGTACAGCCGTATCACAAGCAATTGGTGCACAATCAACATATCCAGAGCGTCAAGTAGTCGCAATGTGTGGTGATGGCGGTTTAGCTATGTTTTTAGGTGAATTCATTACCGTTGAAAACTTCAATCTACCAATAAAAATTATTATTTTTAACAATCACTCTTACGGCTTTGTTCAGTTGGAGATGATGGAAGCTGGAACATATAGTCATAATACCGACTTAAAAAATCCTAATTTTGCCAAGGTTGCTGAAGCTATCGGGATTAAAGGTATTTTTATTAACAAACCAGAAGATATTGAATCAGGTTTGAAAGAGGCATTTGCACATGATGGTCCTGTGGTAGTTGATGTACAAGTTAGTTCACATGAGCTAATTATGCCACCAAAGGTAGAAATTGACCAAGTAAAAGGCTTTGCACTATATGCCAGTAGAGTAATTCTTGATGGTGATTTCAAAACATTGATTGATGTAGCAAAAGAAAATCTATTTCGTTGATACAAATGTTCATTTACTATATTACTAATAATGAGTAAATATAATAACATCAATAATAAATTACCGTGCTTTAAGCTACATTAGAGCGCGGTATATCAATTTTATAGGGTAAATCAATTAAATGATACCGTCTAGATATTTTAATATGATTGCTAAAATTTGCAGTGTTTTGGTTGCTTTAAATGCTTGCATGATTTTATCCAATGATGTCTTACCGATATTAATTAATCATCCTAACAGTGATTTAATTTATACCTCACAATTTGGATTTCGGATATTTTTCCAAACTATTAATGCTTATTTACTATTATTTTTTGGATTACTATTGTATGGTCGCTCTCGGCGAATATGGCAAATCGTATTAGTCATGGTGCTAATCGTGATTGTATGTAATACTTTTCTATGGAGTAATTATTTCGTAGTAACTATTACTATCATTGTTTTCACCTTTCTAATTTCTACTCGTAAGATTCATGATCAAGGACTATTTATTTCCTATGGACTCATATTTTTTGCGGGACTCTTAGTTTTTGCATTGCTCTATGGAGTCATCGGCGTATATTTATTACGAAATGATTTTACTGGTGTAAAATCTCTGCATGATGCAGTATATTTCTGCATTGTGACCTATAGTACTGTTGGCTATGGAGATATATATCCAACTTCAACCATAGCTAAATATTTCGTAATTAGCATGATTCTGGTTGGGATTGTAATTTTTACATCCAGCATAACATTGCTTGTCTATAGCATGAACATCGTAATAAAAAAAATATTAAATCATATTAACAAAGGAAAAATAGGAATGAGTAATCATATTATCATAGTTGGTTATGGAATTTTGGCAAAAATTCTAATTCAACAATACAGAAAAACTAACACTGAATTTTTAGTTATTGATACTGAAAAAAATTTCGACTATGATCGTCAAGTTTTATTTGATGAGAAAAGACTCCTTATCGCCGCTTATTTAGGTCATAATGATACATTATTAAAATCTCAAGCAGAACTTGCTCAGAAGATCATTATCGCTTATGATACGGATGAAGCAACTATCTTTGCCACGCTAAATACCAGAGAATACTTAGAATCCAAAAATTTAAGTACGACACCGAAAATAATTTCTCGAATACTTTATGACGAAAATATCAGTAAGGCGAAAAGAGTTGGAGCAGATCAGGTAGTTTCCCCACACCAATTGGCGGCACAACAAATTATGGCTGATGAATAAATACTTTAGTAACAACTGTAATATTACGAATATTATAGTTGTTACTAAACCTAGCTTAAAACTTGTTTTAAATTAATAGCCGATAAGTATTTGGCTAGTACTAGAAGCATATATCGCCTGATTTAACCAGTTTATTGAACATGAAGATAGCCTCAGGCTTGTAACTGAAGCAACTACATTCTTATTTCAATTTGCTGCACTATCTTTAGTTGCAGTGCGATAGATATAGCGCACTAAAAGCACAATCACAATCAGCGATAATACTTGTGATGTACCTTCAAAACCTTCACCCACGATACGTAGTGCATCGCTACTTTGTTTAATCACAAATGGCACCGCCAAAATTAGTCCCATCAAAGACTCACCAGCAACCAAACCACAAATCAAAATATTAGTACGATTCTCAAGCTTTTTGACTGCATCAACTCCAATTTCATCCTGAAGTTTGCGATGGCGACGCTTGATAAATACGCTGATCATACCACCAATAAATAGCCCAGTTACCAAGTCAGGGGGTAAGTAAAGCCCCAAGCCCATCATGATCGCAGGTGTACGGAATTTACCAGTTTTTTTACCGATCAAATCCAGCGTAAAAGTAATCGCACCGATTAAAATCCCCAAACCCATCAGATTCCAATCTTGTGAGCCATGTAACACATTTTTGGTAATCATCGCAATTGCCGATGCTTGCGGTGCACTTAGCGTGTTATTTGGGTCAATTCCCGAATGTGGAACTACTCCGGCAATACCGTAAGCATTAAATACCAAATTAATCATAAATGGCGCTAAGATCATTGCGCAAATCACACCAATAAATAAGGAAATTTGCTGCTTGTAGGGAGTTGCGCCAACTATCTGCCCAGATTTAAAGTCCTGAATATTTTCATTGGTAATTACGGCTGAGAAACCAATAAAACCAACTAATAAAATTACCAACGCCATTAGATAGGTAACCACTTCATTGCCAATTGCTTCGCCAGCCAAAGCTTTAAGCACTAAACTTAAAATAATCACAGCAATAAAATACAAACCTGAAAGCGGTGAATTCGATGACCCAATCATCCCTACCATATACCCCGCAACAGCCGCAATGATAAAGCCCAGTATCAACACTAGTAATGACAACATCACTGCATAAACTGCTGACATAGTGTTACTACATACGTTTAGCTGCACCAAATGAGAATAAATAAAGAATCCAACTGGAATGATACACAATATCACTAAGATCATTAGTTTTTTAATATTCAGATCACGTTCGCTATGATCAATTTCATTGATATTACGAAGCGCCGCAATAGATTCTTGTATTGCGTTCACAATTGATTTACTCATCATAAGAATAGTTGCCACACCGCTAAATAAAAACACACCAATACCAACTGGACGAACATAGTTTTTCCAAGTGAAAAAAGCACTTCCAACTAAATCACTCGCATCTTTAAGCCCGTATTTGGTTGCAAAATAAGGAAGCAAAACTAACCAGCCAATAAGTAAACCAATAAAAGCAACTATCGTATTACCACCGATCAAAAATCCTGAACCAATTACCGCAGGTGAAAAACTGGTTCCCATCCCCACAACGCTATTATTTACTTTAAAAAATTTATAATAGCTATCACCAAGTACTTTCAAGCCATTTTGACAGAGGTTGATTAGTGCTGCAATTCCTATCCCAGAAATAATAGTCTTAAATCCGGTTTTGTCTTGTGTGTTATTAGTTGCCAATAATACTTGCCCGATTGCATTTCCTTCAGGAAACGGCAAATTAGGATCTTTTAATAATACCTTTCTAAGTAAAACTGAATAAGCAATCCCGATAAATCCACCACACAGACCCAAAAAGAGTAATTCGGAATAATGAAAATTCTTCCATACTCCCAGTATTAAAAGGGCAGGAAAGACAAAGATAATTACCCCAGCTAAACCTTCACCTGCTGAAGCAATCGTTTGTGAAATATTATTCTCTAGAATTGAATATTTACGAAACATCCGCAAAATGCCCAATGAAATAATGGACGCCGGAATCGAGGCACTAATCGTCGTACCTATTTTCAACCCAAGATACATATTAGCGCCACATAATAAAATTGCCAATATTACCCCAATAATTATTGATTTGAGCGATAGCTCTAGCTTCGGTACTAACTTAGTCATTCTTTAAATCCTCATTTATCCATTATCACGTTCAAATATTTGATATCTCGTATTTAATTTCATTAAATCTCGAATGGTTATTGCAAAAACCCAACAGTTTTGGCACTAGTTAAACGATTATTTTACTCTGACTAACATCGTTACTGCCTTGCATTTTAAAGGTTTTAGAGCTAATGTTTCTTAAAGTAACTCAAATAAGTAGCAGAATACTTGGTTTAATTAAAATAGAAACTAAATTAAAATAAGCACATAGCAGTAATCAGATATAGGTACATTAAAGGACACTGGCTAATATTCTACTGTAGTATAATGAGACTATATAACAATAATAATAAGGATATTAGCAAAGATGAGAGTTTTAAATATTTCTATGGTGCTTACTGGGCTAATAATAAGTTCATGCAGTACATTCAGCCACAACTCAACTACCGCAATTGACCCCAATAAAATCCTTCCTTCTTACGCAAGTCCTCATGCCGCAATGTTAAATTCATCAATAGAATCTAGCAATAGTACAATTTCATATCTAGCCGCAGATGATGATTTAACGACGGAAGCACCGATTGAAGAAATGACAGAGATTGAAAAATGGAAAATCAATAACTATAATCCCAAGCATAATTCAATTGATGTTGCCGTACTAGACATTGACTATCAAAATCGCAATTTATCAGACTATCCATTATTAAGTTGTAATCTAAATCAAATTATTCCCGAACGTTTTAATCAAATCGACTTTAATAATCCAAATGCCGCTTTAATTAATCCAATTACTCTCAATCCATCACCATATAATATCAGAACACTTCAGATGGATAATTTGGAATTATCACTAGAGACAACAGCATTACTGAGTAATCGCAAAAACATTAGTAAAACAACGCCTGCAGAAATAATCAAAGAGCGAGCTGAATATCTGAATGTAGCACAAAAAAGTCTAGAAGCAATGTACAAGAAAAATCCTGAACTACAGGCAAAATTTGAGTCTGCAGTAGCTTTTGGAGTCTTTGAAATCACCAACTTTAATGTACTGCTCTATGTCGGTGCTTATGGTAAAGGCGTAATTTTTGATAATAAGCAACATAAAGTCCTTTACATGAATACAGTACGGGCTGGTACAGGTCCTGGCTTAGGTTATGAATCAATGTATATTGTCTTTGTGTTCAAAAATGAAATGGCTCTCAAACAGTTTATTGGCGCTAAAGGTGGCGGGGGGGACATTGGTGCATCGGCGACACTTGGCATAATTGGTGAACAAATCTCATTTAATCCTGAAATCGGTGTTTATCAATTTTACCGTAATGGTTTTGATTTACAAGCCAATTGGGGTGGAACGTTATATATGCCAGCAATGTCACTAAATGATTAACCCATAGATCGACCTTAGAAAGAAAAACATGTTAGATCCTAGACTTTATGCCGAATTTACCAAACTATATGCTCAACCAGTATATGATTTACTCTCACGCTTACCAAAAGAGTTTAAGCCAAGTACAATTATAGACCTAGGATGCCGAAGTGGTGATACCACTAAGCATCTGGCAGTAACATTTACTAAAGCTAAAATAATTGGAATTGATAGCTCAAATCAAATGATTGAGCAGGCTAAGGTACGCTTTCCCAAGCTAGCCTTTCAGTGTGCAAAATTAGAAGATTTTAACTCGAAGGCAGATTTAATTTTCTCTAGTGCTGCTTTGCACTGGGTTGGGCATAGCGAAGAATTAATTGGTAAATTAATAGCTGGACTTAATCCTGGTGGAATATTACTTGTACAAACACCACTTAACTTTGAAACTAAAGCCCATATTCTTCTCCGCCAATTAATCAGCGAAAATCCAAGCTGGTATAAACACTTGCATGATAGTGTAATCTTCACATCATTCCGCGCACCAGAAGACTACTATAATATCTTTCAACGCCGTGACTTGAGTGCACAAGTTTGGAGTACAACCTACTATCAACAATTTCCACATACGGAAGCAATTTTTGAATGGCTAAAAAGCGCCATAATTTGTGAATTTCGCGAGAAATTACCAATAGCAGAGATTGAACAAATCTTTGATAAATTTATTCCTTTACTTAAGTTTGCATATCCGCCTCATAAAACTGGTAAAATTATAGTCCCCCTCACTAGATTGTTCTATTTGGTACAAAAAATTTAAGCATAGGGGGTTGTACCTCAATGAACGCAAGGAATGTATTTTACGGAGAGATATTGACATGCCGGCATGGTTTTATAATTTACACGTAGTTACCGCGCTTTTTTTGATCTATGCTGTTTTTGGTACTATTGGTTTTATCGCTTATAAATTAAATAAAAAATATTTTAAACTTGAAAATCATTCCCCTATTATCACAGTTGCCCAACAAACCAGTATAACCTTTGGCACATTATTTATCGCCTTTTGGATTGCGCTAAACTGGCAAACCTTAGACAATTTAAGCCTAGATAGTAAAAGTGAAGCCCAAGCTATTCTTGATTTATACAGCAGCACGCATGCTATTAATCAAGAACCTCAGGCAAATAATGTCCGTAATGCAATTGAGAACTATCTTAATAGCATAGTTACAGAAGAATACAAATCCCTTGAGCAAGGTGAGCTTAATCAGCATACCGGAGAATTATTTAATCAGCTTAAAATTGCCGTATATCATCTGCCAGCGAAGACACTTGAAGAAAAAATCACCTATTACCACATTACCACCTCGCTTAATACCCTAGTTGATTTCCGGTTTAAACGACTGGATTATGTTAATGGTCAAATGAATGGCGTTTTGTTAATTTTCTTTGTGGTGCTTCTTGCTATAATTTGCTTTTGGAGCGCATGCATCAATAATCATAATCGTAAATTATCTGTCTTGGTACTCTGTAGCCAATATTTGATTATCCTCTCTTCTTCATGGCTGATTTTAGAAATAGATCGCCCATTTCAAGGCTATTTTAAAGTAGATAATAGCGCTTTTGTTCAGATACAACAGCAAGTAACCCAATTAAACTACACATATAACAAGTAATATTATAATAACTAATTTTGTCTTGATTGGAACAATATGAGTCTTAACTCATTTACCACAGAACTTAAAGAACTTTGGACAACAAAATATCTCCGTGAAGATATCTACGCCGGATTTAGTGTCGCAATCGTTTCGATTCCTCTAGCGTTAGCTATTGGAATGGCATCGGAAGTTCCACATACTTTGGCATTAACTACAGCAGTAGTTGGTGGAATTGTTGCGGCAATCTTTGGCAGCAGTCGCCTATCTATCACCGGACCAGCTCTTTCAATGGCAGTGCTTACCGCTAACTGTGTTGAAAAACATGGTCTCGCAAGTCTAGTAATAATTGGAGTGATCTGCGGATTACTGCAAGTTCTCGTCGGAATCTTAAAATTAGGACGCTTTTCTAAACTAATTCCCCTACCAATTGTACATGCATTTACCTCGGGGGTTGGCGCAATCTTGCTGATTGAAGCGCTACCAATTATGCTGCAAATCCACACCCATGATGTCTATCACCCACTGGATGTGATAAAAAATCTCATCATTTATATTAACCACATGAATCCTCTTGCCTTTATTCTGGCATTGATTACTATTTTCATTGCGCGTAAATTACCTAAATATCTACCTAAGTTTCCAGCATTGTTGATTGCGGTACTAATCCCAACGCTAATTGTTTGGATATTTAACCTTAAACAGATTCAATTAGTCGGGGCATTACCACATCAATTAACAATTCCAGAATTACCTAATTTTGCAACGATTAACAGCTGGCATTCCTTACTAATTAGCGCAATGGCTATTTTTGTCCTAGCATCATTAGAAACTATCTTATCTGTTCGCTCAATTGATAAACTGGGGCTAGGAGATCTACATAATCCCAATCGCGAATTAATTGGACAAGGTTTAGCCAATATCAGCTCGGCATTACTTGGGGCAATTCCCGCAACAGCACTGCTTACGCGCTCAAAAATTAATATTGAATCTGGAGCAAAAACCAAACGTGCGGCAATTTTTCAATCGCTGATTATTTTGATAGTAATCTATGCCTTCCCGCAAATACTTGAAAATATCCCACTGACAGTATTAGCTGGAGTCCTTTTTAGTGCAGCCCTATCAATGCTAAATCATCAACAAGCAGTGACTTACTGGAAGCAAGATAAATCTGAATTTTTGATATTTAGTATAACGTTTATTATGTTGGTATTTACTAATTTGATTGATGGGATTCAAACCGGAATCATGGTTGCACTATTTATCATGGTAATGCAAATGCTTGCCACTAAAAGCAATATCAGATTGTGGAATAATCAGCAAGTGATTCGTATCAGTTTAAGTGGAAATATCACCTTTTTGTCATTTGAAAAATTAAGCGAACTAAAAAAACAAATCAGTAAACATGCACAGTTACATTTTGTTATTTTTGAATTTGAAAAGCTACAAAGTATTGATAGTGCTGGCTGTCAGCACCTTCTTGATATGATAGAAGAGATAAATTTAACTGGTTTAAAAGTAATTATACATGGTCTTACTCGCGATCAATATAGATTACTTAAATCGCTAAATGTAGATGATATCCCATTTGTTAACACCGTCACCGAGAGTGAAATCAAACAAATTTTGGAAACTGGCGGTGTTTCATATACTGCTAATGAGATTCTTAAACAAGGGCTGGAAAAATTTCAAGAACAATACGCTAAAGAGCGCTCGAAATTAATCAATACCCTAGCAAAAGAGCAGCAGCCACACACTTTACTAATTACCTGCTCAGATAGTCGCTTAAATCCCAATGAATTTTTCGCTTCAGGGCTAGGTGAAATTTTTATGGTACGGAATGTTGGCAATGTCGTGCCTTGTTACAGCCAAAATATCAAATACAGCGAAGCAGCGGCAATTGAATATGCCATTTGTCACCTGAATATTCGCAATATTATTATCTGTGCGCATACCGAATGTGGTGCGATTAAAGCATCTATTAAGCATGCTGACAGCCATGACGCCTCAGGTTTAGATAATTGGCTACAAATTATCAAGGAAGGATTCAAAAAGCACGCTCCTAGCGATCCTACTGAAGGTACAAAATTAAATCTACTCAATCAGATTGAACATTTAAAAACTTATCCCTTAGTAGAAGATTTATTGGCTAAAAATGAAATTACTATCTCGGCGTGGGTTTATGATGTTCATTCAGCACAGATTTTAGAATGGGATACCAGTCAACAAGACTTTCGTTATATTCTAGCACAATCCAACGATAGCAACTAATACCTCACATCATAGTTTAGCAAAAAAAGTTGTCCACAAAAGTGGACAACTTTTTTTAAATAGATGGGCTATAATGACACCTGTTTTCCTATTTTTCTCAACAAGTTGCCCTTTATTCACCCACACTATTTCTATGTGTGGGATTTTTTTGTGCAATTACCAGATAGTTACCCGTTTCTCTGGTGCTAAATACATCTTATCTGAGGGCTTCACATCAAATGCCTGATAAAACCCAGCTTGGTTACGCAGTGGTGCATTCCCACGAACCGTTGCGGGTGAATGCGGATCAGATTTCAGATAAACGATTTGTTGCACTTCACGAATTTTAGCTCGCCAAACACTTGCCCAACTCATATATAAACGTTGCTCACCACTTAAACCATCAATCACAGGTGCTGATTCGCCATGTAAGGAAATCAGATACGCTTTATATGCGATATCCAGACCTGAATTATCGGCAATATTTTCACCCAAAGTTAGCTCACCATTAACATGATAACCTTTTATTGGCGTATAGGCATTATATTGCGTTACCAAGGCACTGGTTTTTTGTTTAAAGCGCTCGTGATCTTCAGGGGTAAACCAGTCGTGTAAATTACCTTTGGCATCATATTGACTACCCTGATCATCAAAGCCATGACTAATCTCATGCCCAATTACTGCACCAATGCCACCGTAATTGGCAGCCATATCCGCTTTAGCATTAAAGAAGGGTGGTTGCAAAATTGCGGCTGGGAAAACGATCTCATTAAGTTCTGGATTATAATATGCATTTACCGTTTGTGGTGTCATACCCCATTCGCTACGATCAACTGGTTTACCCAGTTTATTTAGTTCATATTGATAACCAAATTTATGCGCTGCAATTATATTACCGATCAAATCATTTGGCTTGATCGTTAGTGCAGAATAATCACGCCAATGGTCAGGGTAGCCAATTTTAAGCATAATCGCAGCTAATTTCTCTTGCGCTTTAACTTTAGTTGCTGGGGTCATCCAATCTAACGATTCGATACTTTGGCGATAAGCTGCCATTAAATTTGCTACCAATTGTTCCATTTTAGCTTTATTTTCAGCTGGAAAATATTGTTTAACATATAACTCCCCCAATGCTTCACCTAGCGTACCCTCTACCAAATCTACACCACGTTTCCAGCGCGGTTTATTTTGTGGCACACCACTAAGCACAGTTCCATAAAATTTGAAATTCTCATCGACAAAAGCCTTAGATAAATCAGCAGCAAATGCATCTGCAATTCTCAAGCGGAAATAAGCTTGCCACGTTGCTAGAGGCGTTGCAGTTAAAATATGATTAAACTGACTGATATAACTAGGCTGTGAAACTATCAAAGAATTAACCTTGTCAGCTAAAGCGCTACTTTCTAAATAACTTTGCCACGGATAACCTGGAGCTAATTTATCTAAATCCTTCACCAGGTATTTATTATAAGTTTTTACTGGATCACGGTTTTCAACTTTAGTCCATTGCGCATGAGCTAATTCAGTTTCTAGTGCTACAATTTCTTTAGCTTCTTCTGCGGCATCTTTATCACCAATCAGGGTTAGCATCGTAGCCACATGTTGCTGATATTTCTCTTTAGTTGCTACCATATTTTTATCATCAGTTTTAAGATAGTAATCGCGATCAGGTAATCCCAAACCAGACTGATATACATCAGCAACCATAACTGTCGAATCCATCGCATCTTGGTGTATCGCAAAGTCATAAGGTGCACCCACGCCGATTTCGTTAAACTCTGCAATCAATTGCGGAATCTGTTCGACACTTTTTAAGTTATTTACTTCAGCTAATAAAGCTTGTATCGGTTTACTACCTAATTGCTCCAATTGTGATTCATTCATAAAGCTACCATACATTGCCACGATCTTATAGGCATTGGAGTTAGTGGCTAAATTTTGTTGTTTACTTAGCCCATCCAAAATCCCACGCAATTGCGTCAAAGTATTATCACGAAGTTCATTGAATGCTCCCCACGAGGATTTATCAGCTGGAATCGTAGTTTTGTCTAGCCATGTACCATTGGTGTATTGATAAAAATCATCTTGCGGGCGCACTCTTAAATTACGGTTCGCCAGATCAAGTCCTGAGATCAGCGAATTTGCTGGTGCAATTTTTTGAGCTTGAATATTTGTGGCTGACTCCATGGTTCCGACTCCCCATACTGAATTAGTTACCGCGAACAAAATCGCGGTGGTTAATAAACTTTTTTTCATTGAAACGCCTCTCTTATAATATACGAATGTTTTTAAATTGATTTATATTTAAAAATTGATAAGATGGAATTTACCTTTAAAACTTCATCTTTGATACCTATAATTAAAATTATTCTTAATCTCGCCATAATTTTCTTTATAAGTTTCTAAATAAATCTTATCTGCCTCTCTAAATAGTTCAATATACTGCTCAATTATTTGCAAAAGTTTACTATTGTCAAGGGTATTTTGCATAGATTGTATCTCATCAATAATAGCAACCAATTTGCTCTCAATTAATAACTTATCTTGAGTGTAACGATTACCATTACTATCCATTCCATAGTAGCTTGACCCTAACAAAGAATCTAGTTTAAGGTATTCTTGAAAAGTACTATCCAACTTTAAACATGCATTGTTCAATTTATTTAATAGTTCTACTTTATTTTTAATTTGCCAAAATTTAAAAGTGAATATGCTTGTTAAACATGATGCTACTATAGCAGCAACAATACTTGTTACTGTAGTAATAATTATATTTTCCATATTTCAATTTTCTTAGGTTTAACTGTAAGAGGTATTCGTAACTTAGAACTCTAGCTCTTTCTGATGTTTAAATACCAAAACATAAACAACATCTTCAGAGAGCACATAGCGGTATAATGCTACATAACCTGATGCACCTCAATAATTAACTCTCTTAGTTCTGGAGTATCATTATCTGGTCGACCGATTTCAGGATGACTTTCTAACTGTTTAAAGCTGGTCGCAATAACTTCTGCAGTGCGGGCTGCAACCAAATGGTTTTTCGAGGCTAAAAACTGACGACAACGCTCCAAGCCCATTACAGCACCAACAGTTATAATTACTCGTGACATTCAGGTGATTCCGTTTCTTTATCTGTTCCCCCAGCTACTTAACCAATCCTGAACTTCTTTACTAATTAGATGTAATCCAGTTTCTTGATAATTTTCCCACGACTTTAATGCTTCTTGTTTAAAATTTTCCTGTACTGTTTCTTTCTCAATGTAATTACGAATGGCTTCACACATAACTCAATGAGCTGTGCGATTTTTTAAAGTCGCAAGATGTTGCACTTTAGATTTAAGTTCTTCACTTAATTTTAATGATGTTGCCATGTTTGATAATCCTATAATATCACAAGGTAGTACTTCGTAACATTATAGCACTAAAGTCACTACTGTAATTTAGTTTTTAGATTTTTTATCATTCAATCTTTTTAGGATATGACAAATAAGTAAAGACTATGGTAAAATCAAAAAAAAATAGCAAAGGAATCAAATGAAAAAAAGTCACTATGTTCCAATATTGGTAAGTGTTTTACTCTCAGCATGTAACTCAGGAAACAACACACAAAATACATCTTCAGTTAATAATAGTCAGCTTGCTGAATATAAAGCGCAGTTAAAGTACACAACTTCAATCAGTAATGATGCAGTGTTAGGAAATCCTGCTGCTACACGTCAGCAATCATTTGTGTCCCCGACAGGAGGAGTGACACTTAATTCAGTTCGTGTTACACTTTTTAATTCAACAAACTGTAGTTACGGCACAGAATCACAAGTGGTAACAATGAATGGTGGTGCTGGAGTCTTATTTCCGGCCGGAACTTATACATCAACAACAGCATCAAATTTATCTTTAGCATCACGTTTTAGCGGTGAATCAATAGCTGCATTTGCTGCCTCGTCAGTAAGATTTGACTATGGTTATAATGCGGTAGGAGATCAAGAGTCAGGTTGGGTATCAGCAGAGTGTATTGAAAGTGGAATAGGTAATTTTGATCCTCATCCACCAGAAGTTTGTACAAATGACCAACCATGTGGATTTAATAGCTTGCAGATAGTATCATTGCCAGAATCATTTGTGCCCGCAATTTTTGTAACAGAATCACAGTTTACAGGAAATTTACAAGCTGAAGCTAGCGCTAGAAACCCATCTGGTACATTTAATGGCTTTACAGGTGCTGATTATTTATGTCAGACGGATTCAAATTTGCCTTCTCGTGGAGCTGGTAGCTTATGGCGCGCATTAGTTTATAATAATGCTTCTACAGCAATAAACATTAACTATTATAGATCTGATTATAGTACTCTTATAGCAAAAGCAATGGGGGAAAACTTAACTTTTATAAATTCAGATGACGATTATAGTCTTATTAATTCAATAGTTACAGTTCCAGTATCAACTCCAGCACCAATTGTCTGGACCGGGCTTAGTACCAACACCACACTACTTACTTGTCAAGATTGGACGAGTGCAGATTCGTCAATAGAAGGGTTGATAGGGGTCTCAACTGCTGCTAATACCGACTGGGGTGTAGTAGCTACGGCACCTTGTAATCTTGTTCAGCATTTATATTGTGTACAGCAAGCAAATTAATTAATTTTTGGGTATAGTTGGTTTGCAAAATTTGACTAAAAGATTATCTGAACCAAATTTGCTCGTAATTTATGCCAAGAGATAGCGGATTGAATGTTTGTTTGCCAAGCTCAAGAGTAGAGGGTTTAACGTTGAAGATACGCATTTTACAGGAAAAGATCGAATTGGCAACTGGATCAAACTAATAGTTTTAGCGTTAATCATAGTATTTGATTCTTGGGCGCGAAGTATTGATAAAAAAGACGAACACTCGTGTTACCACAGTGTAGATAAAACTACTTAAGGAGTCTTTTTTGAAATCCGACAAAGCCCAAGATTCAAAGACGAATAGTATAGATTACCTAAAACTTAAACTTATTGGTATTTGGATAACGCCAATCGCGAGCAAACGCAGTAGTTGTTAATTTAGGTCCAACCGCCGCCTGCCGTCGTTTATACTCGTTAATCTTTAATAAATGCGCGACTTTATTCACTGCTTCAGCCGGATATCCAAGCTGAATAATGTCCTCTACCGAACGCTTACCTTCAACTAACTGCGCCAAAATCGCATCAAGTACTGGGTACTCAGGCAAAGAATCCTGATCACATTGATTCTCACGTAATTCCGCAGATGGCGGACGGGTAATAATCCGTTCAGGGATTACCCGCGACTGAGTATTACGCCACACAGACAAAGCAAACACTAAAGTTTTTGGTAAATCTTTAAGCAGCGCAAAACCTCCTGCCATATCGCCATAAAGCGTTGCATAACCAGTTGTCATTTCAGACTTGTTGCCCGTAGTTACCACCAAATAGCCAAATTTATTCGAAATTGCCATCAATAAAGTACCACGAATCCGTGCCTGTAAATTCTCTTCGGTCGTATCTTCTGCTAATCCAGTAAATAGCGAACTTAAACTATGCTTAAATTGCGCGAAAATCTCACCGATGACGATTTCTTCATAACCCACGCGGAGAATATTCACCATCTCTCGTGAATCGTCAATACTAATATCAGCGGTAAATTGTGAGGGCATCATTACCGCATGCACTTTATCATGCCCTAACGCATCAACGGCAATTGCCAAAGTTAAAGCAGAGTCAATTCCACCCGACAAACCCAACACAACGCCTTTGAAACCATTTTTACTAACATAATCACGTAGCGCCAACACCAAGGCATTATATAATCTAGCTTCAACTAATTCAGGATAACTGCTCGTGGCGCTCACCGCAGCAAGTCCAGCAGCAGAATATTCCAGATACGCTAACTGCTCTTCAAATGCTGGCATTGCAAATACCACCTCACCTTGAGCATCCAGCGCAAAAGAAGCACCATCAAAAATCAATTCATCCTGTCCGCCAACCTGATTGACATAGACCAGTGGAACATTATTTTCATTTACCCTATAGCTAGCCACTTTCAGGCGCTCTTCATATTTACTGACTTCAAATGGCGATGAATTAACTACCAAAATTAGCTCCGCGCCTTGCTCTACGCTTTCGGCAAATGGCACCGTATCCCACATATCTTCACAAATAATCACACCGCAATTAATTCCATTTACCGCAAAAACTACCGCTTCTGCCCCGGGAGTAAAATAACGACATTCATCAAATACTCCATAATTTGGTAATAACATCTTGTCATAACGCCCAACGATATTGCCATCACGCAAGATAAATAAACTATTATAGTTCTCTCCGCCACTACGGTATGGGCAACCGATCAACATCGTAATCCCATCTATTGCCAGCAAACGATCCAACTCACGCTGCGAACGCAGGTAAAAATCACTACGGAGTAATAAATCCTCTGGCGGATAACCACTAATTGCCAACTCAGGAGCAATGAACACGTCCACACCATTCGCTTTAGCAATATTAATTTGCTGAATTAATTTATCCGTATTACCAGTCAAATCACCGACTGTAGAATTCATCTGATAAATAGCTAATTTAATCTTCTGACTCATTTCTTAACCTTTAGAAATTAACGCAACATACCAGGATATTGCCACAATCCCGCAGTACGCAAGGTATCACGAACAATCAAAGCTTTTTCCAAACTAGTAGCAGGAACTATATTGGGGGTATTTCCCCAATCCCATGCTACTACATTATTAACGTTTACATCATAATTCAAGTTAGCTGCAGCTTGCTCAACTACCGCCGTTGCTCGACGAATATGACTGGCAGAAGTTACCAAAATCACCTGCTTGGCAGCCAAGTTTTTGATTAATATCATACTATTGAGCGCATTACTTACCGTATCAATTGATTTATCTTCGACAATAACATTCTCTGGCTTAATTCCTTTATCAATCAACCAATTACGCATCAGGAACGACTCAGTAACTCCAGATTGTGCCACTCCACCACTAACGATAATTTTAGCATTAGGATAGTGAGTTGCCACCGATTGCGCAATTTCTAATCGTTTGATTAATTTATCATCCATGCTACCATCATTATGCAAAGCGTAACCCAAAACTAAAATAACTAAATCGCTCCGTCCATCAACCTCACCAGTTTGCATAACATTGATTTGTAAATCACTTGCATCATCAGCAATAGTTAAAGCCTCACGATAACGAATTATCTCAGGACTTTTGACGGGTTTGAGCTTATTCAGATAATTAGCAAACGTAGCGCTTTCACCAGCAGCATTCGCATAAGCAGCTTCATAAACCCAGGTTAGCGGATAATTTGGTGCTTGGCTTTCGATTGCCAAATAAGTTTGACGTGCTTTATTCAAATCACCTTTTAAAATTTGCGTAGCTGCTAAGGAATAACTTAAATCCAAACGCTCTGGTGCTAACTTATGCGCCTGTAAAAACGAAGCTTCTACTACATCCAAATTACCTTTAATGGTTACCCCAAGAAAAACTTTGCTTTCAAACTGTTTGAGATCACCACCATTGCTAAAATATGTCAGAGCTTGTTGCTGTAACTGTGTAATCTGCGATTGTTTATCCAGTTGTGACGTTGATAGCACATCGACAGCCAAGACAGATTTCAATAATATTCCCAGCAATAATGCTAGCTTTACTTTATTTAATAATTTCATCTATAACCCAATTTCAAAAATTTAGTAACAACATCAAATCTACTCAATTACAATCTAAAACACTGAGGTTTTCATCACCCGTAGCACATTTCCATGAAAGATTTTTTCAATTACTCGCTCGCTAAATTCATTATTCTGCAGCGCTGCTACCAGCTTTGGTAAATCAGCAATTGATTTAATTTCATCATCGCTAGAACGACTACTAAAGCCGTCAAAATCATTACCAATTGCCAAAACATCTTCACCAGCTATTTGATAGATATGCTTGATATGCGCCACCATTTTAGCCAGACGTATTGTTTTGTCTTCGCTATCCAAAAAATATGGCACACAATTTACCCCGATCACACCACCATTATCAGCAATACCACGAATTAGTTCATCAGGTAAATTACGCGTATGCTCACACAAAACCCGCGCATTTGAATGACTGGCAATAATCGGTAATTTGGCAACCCTTAATACATCACGCACACCCTTATCTGCTAAATGCGACACATCTACCAGCATACCAAGTTGCTGCATCCGCTCAACCATTTGATAACCAAATGATTTCAAACCACGCGTTTGATCAATACAACTCGGCACAGCAATATGACTCTCATAATTCCACACCAAAGTAATATAGCGTACACCTAATTGATATGCTTGCTCTAACTGCCCAAGATCACGAATAAAACCACCTTCTTCAACACAAGCAAACGCTGCCAGCTTACCTTGCTGTGAAACACGTTCCAAACTAGCATAATCACGCACCAGCTCAATATGGTCTGAATTTAATTCAATTTGTTGAATTAATAAATTATATAGCTTTATAAAATGCGCCCACGGCTCTACCTGATATTTATCACACGCCTTCAAATTTAACCACAGCACAAAAAATTGTGCCAATGAATCTGCTTGTTTTAAACGTTCTAAATCAATATGTAATTCGTTCTTTGCCAAATTGCCAACTGGTGCATTTGAAATAAACTCTTGTTCAGGAGAATAAGCATGCGGATCATAATACAGTGCCGTAATAGTGTCAGCGTGTAAGTCGATTAACTTCATTGCCTAACTCTCTAGTAAATGCATGATAAATTGCCACTCTTCATCTGTTACAGGCGTAATTGATAGCCGATTTCCCTTTTGCAATACTTTCATAGTTGCCAGCTCAGGATGTTGACGCAATTCTTGAATCGAAATATATTTGGTTTTTTTAACAAATTTAACGTCAACACACCACCAAACAGCTTTCTCGGTGGTGGATTTAGGTTCATAATATTCATTTGCTGGATCAAACTGAAAACTATCAGGATGCGCTGCCGTACTAATTTCCACTATTCCATAAATACCAGGCTCTTTACAGGATGAATGCCAAAATAATGCCTTATCGCCAATCTTCATTTGATCGCGCATAAAATTACGTGCCTGATAATTACGAATACCAAACCACTCTACTGATTGATTGGGAAAATTTGCTACATCATCAATACTAACTTCGCCCGGCTCTGATTTCATTAGCCAATATTGCATAATAATACCTTTAATTAAAATAATTTCCCGTCATTTTAGCATTAATCCAATTGCAACTGGCATGCTTAGTTGTTACAATCATGGAGCTATACTTTTAATATAGCTTTACTCCGTGTTTTTACATAATACAACAACGCCCCTCCACTCAGGCAAATTTTGACATGATAAATATGAATTTCTTAAACCGTAAACGTAATATTCTACGCCGCAATAATTTATTTTTTGCAATAGTAATAATTATAATTAGTGTTACTATTAATTTCTATGCGCAAACTGATTCATCACAACAAAATAAAATTCATGCTCAGGTAAAAAACCAGCTAGCACAAAATAAATTGATCATATTATCACAACAAAATCCTGAATCCTCTACCAATGAAAATAACCAAAAAATCCTCCTAACTGATCGTAAAGAATTACATTCCAGCATGATTTTATCTTACCGGGAGGGCTATTCTCCTGACAGCAAAACTGCGCTGGCAAACCTAGATAGTATTAGTAGTAATTTATTCCGCACACCGAGAACAGTCACATTCAATAACTTGACTCAAAATGTAGAATCAAGTACCACTAGTAGTTTCATTTGTCCGCACGATCTACCTTTTGCAATTAGCTATCAATTAGAATCTACTGTTCAACGCAAAATTCTATATGGTCAAGTTTATAAAAATGCCTGTATCGGACAACCGGGAGGATCTGCTAATAATGATATACTTTATGGTGAAAATCAGAATATTGATAGCTTCGGTAAGACAGAACAAATGACGGCATTTAAACCGATAAACCAACCCGAAGGCTGCCACTTAGCGTTAAATAATATTAAAGCACCAATTAAAATTAGCGAAAGTACGACTCTTATTACGCCTGTCACAACTATCGTAAATGATAAAGCTATAACTATCGGCTACAAGCAAACGACTAATCTTAATATTAACTGCCTGCAAATTTGCAATTCTATGCTTAATAGTATCTGTGCTGCTGGCGATACTATAAATATTACATACTGTAAACAAACAATTACTGCAGCTTATCAACGTAGTACAGTCTACTATTTACGAAATACCCGACAAAATTTTTGTGCATGCCAAGTCTATAATCCACCATCTGGAAAATATGCTGCTTACCTGTTCACCAATGCAGTCGACATTGAGAGCGCAATCAACTACCACAATCAATTAAGCTCCGTCACCTGCAGCAATATCCAACAGTGAATTGATTAACTAACACCTTGTTCTGCGGTAAGTTACTGATTTATTTTGTGCGCTGCAGCATTTAAGGGGTAAAGTTTTCGGTTCATAGAATTTAGTTATCAACTCACTTATGTGATAGAATAAACACTCAAAATAATAATATACTTAACTTTGAGGGTTAACTAATCCTAGTTCAAGGAGAAAAACATATGGCGTACATTGAGTCATCTTCAAATAAACAGCCTAGTCTGTTTTCTGCTATTGCAATCGGTGTTGGTTGCATCATCGGAAGCGGGTGGCTTTTTGCCAGTTACAAGGCGTCTAAATTTGCTGGTCCCATTGCTATGGGCTCATGGGTGATCGGCGCACTATTAGCTTTACTTATTGCATTGCTCCTAGCGGAAATTGCAACTTACTACTCAAAAGAGACTGGTTTGTTTGCTAGATTGTTAACGCTAACGCATAACGGCGATTATGGCTTTATCATCTCATCATCCAATTGGTTTGCTACTATTATTACTATTCCAGCAGAAGCTGAAGCATCAGTACAATATTTAGCAATGGCATTTCCCAAACTAAGTGAAGATGTTTTTAATAATAACCACTTTACTCACCTAGGAATTACTCTAGTATGCTTAATTATGGTCTTATATGGTCTCTTAAACTATTGGGGAATTAAGTTATTAGCTAAAGCCAATAATACGATTACCGTAATTAAACTAACAGTCCCAGCACTGACTGCCCTTATTTTCTTTGCAGCAGCATTCCACCCTGGCAACTTTACTGCCTACCAAGGAACTGTGGCTCCTTATGGCTGGGATAAAATGTTTACTGCGGTTGTAACTTGTGGGATATTTTACTCATTCTACGGTTTTAGTATGATTACCGTATTTTCGAAAGAGTTAAAAAATCCGCAACGCAACATCCCCCTCGCCCTTGCTGGCTCGGTACTAATTTGTCTGGTAATTTATCTAATGCTGCAAGCATCATTTATCGGTGCAATGCCGACTAATTCGATTGTTAGTGGTTGGCATCACTTAGACTTTACATCACCATTAGCACAATTAGCAATCATTCTCGGGATCAATTGGGTTGCGATTGTTCTTTATGTTGATGCGATGATCAGTCCATCTGGTACTGGTATTATATATGTAGGTTCGAGTGCGCGGATGTTTACTGGAATGGCAGAAGATAAGCAAATGCCATCAATCTTTGCCAAAGAACATCCTATTCACGGTATTTCTCGATTGTCAATTTTTGTTACTTTAATCTTCTGTATGATTTTAGTAATATTTTTTGATAACTGGGATAAGATCATGATTGTAGTCTCAGTATTCCAATTAATTTCATGTTTAGCCGTGCCAATTGCATTCTGTAAACTGCGTAAAATTGATGTTGATAAACCGCGCCCATTTAGAATGCCTGGTGGTATTGTTCTAAGTTATATTGCATATTTGGTGGTGAGCTATCTCTTAATCCAGTGTGGATTTATGCCATTGCTTTTATCACTAGTATTCCATGCAGTTTTCTTCTTGATTTACTGTTCTGTATATTACAAAACGGTATCTGGCACAATTAAAGCATTTTTATCTTCATGGTCAATGTTTGTTTATATGGCAGTGGTAACAGTTTTTGGTTATTTCCAAGATCTTGGTACCCTCACGAGCGCATTTCACTTACTAGCGTTCATAGTTGTTGCCACTCTGAATTACTACTTCTTACTAAACCAAAAAGGACATAACCCACAAATAGTACGTAACTAAGTTTATTGTTCCTCAATAAAAAACGACGACTAAATCAATTAGTCGTCGTTTTTTATACTAAGAATAAACTCTAAAGACTAGAATAGTTTTCTGGGAAAAAATGTCGCTCAACCATCTCAATTAAAATGTGAATAATTTTTATATGTAATTCTTGCACTCGATCCGCAAATGCTCCTGCAGGAGTACAAATGGAAACATCGGCTAGCTTTGTTAGCAATGAATCCCTTTTGCCACTCAAACCGATTACCAACACTCCAAGCTCTTTTGCTTTCGCTACAGCCTGCAACACATTCTTACTTGTTCCACTAGTGCTAATTGCTAATAAACAATCTCCATTCTTACCATGTGCATCCAAGTAACGTGAGAATACTTCAACATAACCATAATCATTCCCAACACAAGTCAAATGCCCAGGATCAGCAATAGCAATTGCAGGCAATCCTTTTCTTGGTTTACGATACTGACCAGTCAACTCTTCCGCAAAATGCATGGCATCACACATTGAACCACCATTACCACAAGAAATAACCTTACCACCCTGCTCAAAAGTCTTAATCAGTAACTGAGCCGCTCTGTAAATAGATTCTATGCTATCAGTATCATTTATCAATTGATCTAAAGCACGCTGGGCATCAGTTAAACTATTCAAAATATCATTTATTATAATATTACTCATTATGAAATTTATCCTTCAAAATCTTGGTGCTTATTTTTATATATCCGAAAAACAAAGACACCCAGTGCAACCAAAGCCAATCCAATACAAATATAAAACATCATAACAAAATTTCGTGCTTGTGGGGGTTGACTTGAGTTAATGCATTGTTGAATCTGTTGACTCTCTGTATTTAGAATTGCTTGTTGTTGACGCAGATAAATTGTGCTTTCATAACCGCTCTTACCATTGCAAACCACATCATAATAAGTTTTACTATCATTATCCTGAATCAAACCACTACTTTCCTCTATTACAGAAGTTCTTTTAAGGATGTTTGGCCCATAAACAACAGCAGGACATAGATTTAAGCTAGCGATAAATTGCTGAGTAATAATTACTGACTCAGGAAATTGCTGACTTATTCCGCGATAACGCTGGTTGCAATGGATACTAGCTGATGCATCAGCTTTAAAATGGGTTATTCGCGACGATCTCTCACATTTAATTTGATAACCATACATAGTAGGATTATTAGTACAAAATTGCTGATAGAGCTGTAGAGAATCATCTTGATTTTTGACAACCGTAGTTTTACGATGTTTATGCGAACCACCAACGCCAAATAAACTGTTTACAGAGCTAATAAAACCTGCATAACTACATTCAACACAGCAAACCAATACAACTACTAAAACCGATCTACGCATTCAGTTAATTTCCTTAAGCTATATGCTCGAAGTATTTGACTTTTGGACGTGCAAGAATTTAAAAAAGACGGCGCAGTGTAGATAAGGGCTACACTACATAGGGAATCTTTTTTGAAATCCAACAAGTCCAAGAGTCAAAGGCGATAAGTATAACTATTAACGACTTAACTTTTGTTCTAATGCAGAATAGTCATCCTGCATATTTTCAAAATACTTAATTGTTTTAAGACGTAGGTCATACGCGGCTGGTTCATCACAGACAATTAATGCTTTACGGTGATATTGTAATGCCGTAATCGGGCACATGCTGGATACTGCACCTTCAATTGCTTGGTAAACTGCTGGAGCTTTAGCCAATCCTTTAACCATAATCACCACATCTTTAGCTTGCATAACCGTATCAATCCCAATAGTCAACGCTAATTTCGGAGTTTTACTAATATCACCATCAAAGAAACGTGAGTTAGCAATAATAGTTGATAAATTAAGATCTTTACTACGAGTTTTTGAAGCTAATGACGAACCTGGCTCGTTGAATGCCAGATGACCATCTTCACCTACACCACCCAATTGCAGATGAATACCACCTAATTTAGCAATCTGCGCTTCATATTTTTCACATTCCGCATCTAAATCAGTAGCATTACCATCCAAGATATGAATATTGCTAGGTTCAATATCAATGTGATCAAAAAAATGATGATGCATATAATAATGATATGACTCAGGGTGATCCTCAGCCAAACCAACATACTCATCCATATTAAACGTAGCAACATATTTAAAACTAACTTTGCCAGCTTTATTTAGTTCAATTAATTCACGATACATATCCAACGGAGTAGAACCTGTTGGTAAACCCAACACAAACAAGCGCTCAGCACTTGGGTTAAAGGCGTTAATTTTATCGGCAACATAATGTGCAGCCCATTTACCAATATTATGTTTTGAAATTAATAATCGCATAACAACTCCTTTAAGTTAAGTTTTGTAAGTATAATTGCTCTAATTCATTCAATAATCGCTTGCTGGACACAGGATAGAGCGTTTTTAACTCCTGCGCAAAGAAGGAAACACGTAGTTCTTCTATTTTGTATCTAAAATCATAAAGTTCTCGCGCAATAATCTTGTTGCGCGATTCTAATTCATCGACATAATTATACCATTTATCATAAATCTGATTGACCTCATCTTCAAGAACTCGATCACGTTGGTAAGTTTGTGAATATTTGCTCATCCGGAGTAAAATAGCTTGTAAATAACGCGGATAGTTCTGCAGATTAATAAAGCGTGTAAAAGATAAAAACTCTGGATAAATTAAGTCATCCAGCTGAAGATTGATTGATTCTGCTAATGGATGTTTCGCTAACTTTAACTTTATTTCCTGATACAGTTTGGCAAGCGAAACTAAACAACTACTAAAATCCTGTAAACAAGGGCTAACTTGAGCGCGAATAGCAACAACCATTGCTTGAAACTCATCTGCGCTTAAAGCAGCAGCTTCAGCCATAACTTCGCTAATTGCCATATTTAAAACATAATTACTGCAACTTAACGTCAGTTCATCTTTAGTATAAACATTAATCAAGGCCATTGAAATTTCAGCAAATCCAGCTAGTTTTTTACCCAAAAGATACTTTTGTTGCTCTTTAAGCTGCAGTTTAATTAGTTGTACTAAGCCACGGTAACTACTAGTACGTGCTTTAGCTAATTCTGAGACCACACCAAAACTTATCCCACCATCTTTCTCAACAATCAAACTATTATAACCAGTTAGCTCTTGTTTACTTGTGCCAAGTTTAACCTCCTGCAGTAGCTGCTGTAGTTCTGGTATATAGCCACTAATGTTACTAATTTGATGTTTAGAACTATGTTTAACTACTATCTCATTTAAGCGTGGAGTTAATTTTAGCTTAAGCGCAGCTAAATCATCACCGGAAGCAATAACTTTTTTATTATCAACGATCCTAAAATGACAACGTAATGGAACTGGAAATTCTATTTTAAGTAAATCAGGGTAACTCAATTTGATTTTCTTATATTGTTCACTGTAAATGATAAACTGCTGTAAAAAATTCTGTTCACTGTCGGCAAACTCTAAAAACTCGCTGATTGATTCCTGCTGTGGATTAAACTGCAGGCGTTGTGATTTAGGCAAAGCTTTGATTAGATAAGTTACCTTATCGCGAATCAACCCAGGCACTAACCATTGAAATAAATTCTCATCAAGCAGAGTTAGTTTCGCCAAATCAATGATCGCAATTACACCATCTTCAGCACTACTATGATCAAACACATATTTTAATCTAATTTCTTGCTGCTGATTAATAATTGAATCTGGAAATAAATTAACCGTAGTAGTACTCGAATTAAGTCGCTCAATCATTGCCGCTAAGTTAATTTTAAGCTTAGCTTCATTGTGGATAAGAAACTGCTCTAAACTTGGTACATCAAATACATCTGCTGGTAACTGAGCATTATAGAACGTATAAAGTTCATCATCCATGATGGTTAGCGATGTACGTAACTTATCTTCCAACTTTTCCAGTTCACGAATAACTTGCTGATTATGCTGTAAAAAAGCATAATTTTTCAGCAGTTGATTGGCAGCTAAAGCCTCACGAATAAATACTTCACGCGCCAACTCTGGATTAAGCGTACCAAGAGATACCTTCGTTTGACTAATTTGCAAACCATAAAGTAATGCTGATTTAGTAGCTACAACTTCACCACGTTTTTTATCCCAATGTTCGTGACTATAGGTGTATTTATAGAGATGCCCAGCTACCTGATTTAGCCACTGTGGTTCAATAACAGCGCTATTACGCGCATACAAACGTGAAGTTTCAACTAAATTGGCGGTTACCATCCACTTAGCACCATCAACAATCGCAGATGGATGAATCAAAAACTTGCGCCCATTGGTGCTCAAGTAATAATTTTCAACTATATCACGCTGCCCGATATTTACGACAAATCCAGCCAATAATGCAGTATGTAGATTGGCATAGCTCGCTGGTGTGCTATTTTCACGATAGCCAAGCGCGGCTAATGATTCTTTTAATTGCCGATGTAACTCATGCCACTCACGCAAACGTAATAACGAAACAAATTGTTTATGGCAAACTTCCAAGAGTTTTTTATTGGATTTTTTATGGGTTAATTGCTCATGATACCAACGCCAGAGATTAAGGATTTGCATAAACTCCGATTGTTTATCCGCCCAGATAGCGTGACGCTCACGACTTAGCTGCTGCTGTTCCAAAGGAAATTCTCGTGGGTCTTGAATCGCTAAAAAGGCAACTATTACCAGAGCTTCCGACAAACAGGCAAATTGCTCTGCCGCAGCGATTAAAACGCGCGCTAGCTGCACATCTACCGGAAGCTGAGCTAACTTGCGTCCAAGCGGCGTAATTTCATTCTCTTCACCAATCGCACCGACTTGGTACAAGGTACGAAACCCATCATTAAATGCTTTATTTTCTGGTTGATCTAAAAAAGGAAAACTCGCTGGATCACCCAGATTTAAGCTAAGTAATCGTAGAATAACATTTGCTAAATTACTCCGCAGGAGCTCTGGCTCAGTAAATTGTGGACGGAGATTAAATTCTTGCTCACTAAACAAGCGCACGCATAAGCCATGACTCACCCGCCCAGCACGCCCAGCGCGTTGGCGGCTTGATGCTTGTGAAATAGATTCAACCTGCAATTGCTCAACCCGATTGCGTAAACTATAGCGTTTAACCCGCGCAATACCGCTATCAATTACAAACTTAATTCCGGGAATAGTCAATGATGTTTCTGCTATATTAGTCGCTAAGATTATCTTCAAGCCTCCATCATTACTAAAAATTTTGACTTGTTCTTCGTTATTTTGCCGTGAATATAGTGGCAATAAGGTACAATGTTTAAGATCAGTTTTGCGCAAATAATTAAGACAATTTTTGATCTCGCGCTCACCTGGCAAGAATACCAAGCCATTCCCGCGCTCGACGGATAAAGCAGCATCAATTGCCTGATAGATTGCTTGATTAAGATTAACATCGTCATCTTCTTCACTATAAGGTTGATAAATAATATCCACCGGATAAGTTTTACCACTGACATTAACTAAAGGTGCACCAGCAAAAAAGCGCTGCAGTTTCTCATTCTCAATCGTTGCGGAGGTAATAATGATTTTTAAATCAGGACGGCGTTTGACCAGCTGTTGTAAATAACCTAGAATAAAATCAATATTCAGGCTACGCTCGTGCACTTCATCAATAATTAATGCTGAATATTGCAAGAGTAATTTATCATTCTGGATTTCTTGTAATAATATTCCATCAGTCATCAATTTAAGCATCGTTGAATGGCTAGTACGATCATGAAAACGCATTTTATAGCCAACCAGATTATTTTCATGATTCTGGCAGCCTAGTTCTTCTGCAATCCGCGTAGCCAAGGAACGAGCCGCAATTCTCCGTGGTTGCGTATGTCCGATCAAACCATTAACCCCGTAGCCTAATTCAAGTAGTATCTTAGGCAACTGTGTGGTTTTACCCGAGCCAGTTTCACCACAGATTATAGTTACTTGATTAGCAGAAATAACTTGTTTAATGTTATTTACATCTTGGCTAACAGGTAATTCACTGGGATAATTAATCTTCGTCTTAGTTAATAAATCTTTACGTAACTGCAAATTAGCTAACTCATACTCAATAGATTGTACTAATTTCGCAAGCCTCGCTGGCTGTTTTTCTAAGCGTTGTAATTGATTCAGCCAATAGCGTTTATAAGTTGAATTAGTCTGTTCAATCAGACTAGTAAGTTCTAAATTATTCATATTCTCAATATATTAAAAAAGCTTCACAAAAGAGTGAAGCTCTAAAATTAAGTTTGTTGGCGCAACCAATCAACAATCTGTTGATCAAACTGCTCCATTAGTTTATTGACACCTTTTACATACCCATCAGGACCTACACTAGTTGGTATCTTATTATCAAATAATTTACTGGCTACAACTTTATTAGTCTCTAAATCAATAAGCTCAGAAGCAATTACAAGGTGTGCTACTGCATTTTGATTGTTGTCGTCCAACTCTTGGCGCATCACAATTAAGAACGTAAGAAGACGATAACGGGCATCAGCTAAAGCATGACTAGTCGCGATATTTTTAAAAACACACGATGTAGCTATCTTCTTGCCAAGTTCCTGCGACATTAGCTCAGTTGGTAAAGAAACCCATTGGCTATAGCCAAAAGTATTAATTTGATAGCTGCTCTCCACATTATAATACATTTTATTTAGATCATATGGCGGATAACCACGCATCGGTGAAATATAAATAATACTATCACTGTGCGGATTAGCACAATTTATAGTATTAGCTCTCACTGTCCTATCCATTATTTCATAATTAGCCACCGGACGTTGTTGCACCGGACTTAAAAGTCCACAACCAGCCACAAACAATACTGGTGCTAATACAATCAGTTTATTAATTAATTTACGCATTGTTTATTCTCCCGGTCCGGCAATAGGTGCCGCTTTTCCACGCACAATTGCAGATGGATCTTGATTAATTGTTTTAATTAGTTCATTAAACTGAACCGTCACGTTATTCATATTTCCAACCATTTGGTTAATATTAGGCAACAGAACAGTATTTACATTACGCAAGGTGTTATTTTGCATGGTATTTAGCACTTTATCCAAAGAAACACTGTTCTGTTGCAATGATTTAGATAAGCTGCTCAGCTGAATAATTGCATCATTCAGATGTTGAGTATTTTGGTTAACATTATTCAAAACCTCGCCAACCATATTAATTGACGAAGCAATACTATCTGATTGTTTCGCCACTGCAGATGAAATTTTATCCCAGTTAGCAATAATATTGCCCACGTGGTCAAGGTTTTTTTCATTCAGCAGCGCTTTCACTTGAGAAGAAATATCTTTGACATTAGTCGTTACACTCTGCGCCTGCTCAGAAAGACTAAATAATAATGAAAGCTGAGCAGGAATCTGCGGATAAGGCTCAGTATTATGCGGTTTGATTGCCACAAATGATTCCCCTGCTTTCAAATTCAAAGCAACATATGACATACCCGTCACACCCTGAGACTTCAAGGTCGCAAATGTTGCGGTAGTAACATTAATGCCTTGGGTAATATTTATATCAACGGTAACATTACGCGGATCAGTATTATCAAGCATAATTGCTTTTACTTTACCAACCTCAACCCCGTTATACTTTACTACTGAACTAGTAGTAACACCATCCACTGGTTCATGGAAAATAATACGATAAGTATCATAGCTCTTACGGTTTGATGCTGAAAACCAGAGTAGTGTCGCCACAATCAGCCCTATACCAAGGAGAACAAATGTCCCCACAATTAAATACTGCTTTTTATTCCTCATTCATAAGACCTTTCTTGCTCAGAATAATACGCTTTGGTAATTTTACCACGCGTTCCGTTAAAATACTCATATAAACCTCGAATATCAGGACGATTAGCCGCATTCATAACAGTGTCATGAAGCATTACTTTTTTATTATTTAAATAGATAATTTCATGACTAGTATGCCAAATAGAGTCCAGATCATGAGTAATCATGATAACTGTCAACCCCAGTTGCTGTTGCAAATTAATCATTAGTTCGTCAAAGAGCGCCGCACTATTAGGATCTAAACCTGCGGTTGGCTCATCTAAAAATAAAACCTTTGGATCTAACGCAAGCGTACGAGCCAAAGCGACCCTCTTTTGCATACCCGGACTGATTTCCTTGGGATACTTGTTATAAGCAGCACTATCTAAACCTGTAATTAATAGCTTTTGATATGCAAGCTCCTTAACCGTTTTATAAGAAAAATCGGTGTACTCCAAAATTGGATACATTACATTTTCAAGTACCGTATACGAGTTATACAACGCGCCTTGTTGAAACATCATTCCCATTTGACTTAGTGCCCGCTTCGTATAAGGATCTTCTAAATCATAACTAGAAATTTTTTCACCCATTAAATAAATCTCACCTTCGCTAATTGGCTGCAACATCAAAATTTCACGAATCAAAGTAGTTTTACCACATCCACTAGCACCAATAACCGTGATTATACGGTTAGGATAAATCGTCAAATCCAAATCTTTATGAATCCACTCATCACCAAACTTAGTTCCCAGCTTTTTGATTTCAATAATTGGTTTTTCATGACTAACTCGCATCACACCCCCATTGCTTTAAAGAGAATTGCAAATAATGCATCAACCACAATAATCAAACAAATTGAGATAACTACACTTCGAGTCGTCTGAATACCAACACTATCAGCATTTGATTTAACTCGGAACCCACAGAAACACCCAACCATACCAATAATCCATGCAAAGAAAAAGCTTTTAACGATTCCCACCCAGAAATTGTTGATTGAAACATAAGTTTGTAAGCGCATAATGAAGAGCGAATAGTCAACGCCAAGTAAAGGATTAGCAAACAACATTCCACCTAACATACTTGCAGCATCAGAAAGCATCGTTAAAATCGGCAACGCAACAACCAAACCAATTACTTGTGGAACAACTAATCGGCGCATAGGAGAAACCCCCATTGTTTGCAGAGCATCAATCTCTTCTTGCACCTTCATGGTTCCAATCTGTGCCGCTATCGCTGACCCAGTACGCCCAGCAACAATAATCGCCGTTATGAGAGGCGTTACTTCACGAAGCATGGCAATACCAAGAAAGTTAACCACATAAACATTAGCACCATACATTACAAATTGCGGAGCCATTTGATAGGTTAAATTGACACCCAACAGAAAGCATAACATAGCACAAATTAAAATGCCACCAATTCCTGCCCGTGAAATAGTGTCCATGATCCCTTGTACGTACAGCGTGTATTCTTTTTTAAATAAGGTAACGAACGTATAACAAAGTTGGCCAAAGAAAGAAATTAATTGTAATGCTGTACGCCAAGCATGAACTAAATCATCAAAAGTCTTTTCCACCCAACTTAACTCTTCAGTAACCGTTGCCGATTTTGCAGCACTTTGCTTGAGCTGATCACTCAAATCAAATAGTTTTTGATCCTCAGGAAGCAATAACAATGGCTTTAACTGGTTTTTATTTTTAGCTAAAATATCAATTAAACGGTTTATAAAATAAACACCAGCTGTATCTAATGACCTAATTTTTTGACCATTTACCAATAAATTTTGATTTTTAATAGAGCTTACAGCAGTTAGAATATTTTCATCGATGGCAACCCAGCTCCACTCTCCACTTAAAGTTATGGTACTAGACGAAGCATCAAATTTGATTGCTGCCAAAGAAAGATCAGCTTTTCGTTTCTCTGTTATTTTTTTATACATATTTAACCATTCTGATTATCATTAACATTGGAATCTTGAGATATGGATAACATCGACGAATGCTCATCCTTATTTGTTATGTTACTTTTACTAGGATAACCGATTCTAAATATCCACAGGAAATAACTAACTAGAGCATAAAGTACAAAGAACCCATAAATAACCTCTTCCGGATAATAAAACAAAAACACCAACAATGCCAAAAACATTAACAAAGCTCGAAATGGTGCAGTTTGATGGAAATGAAATTCTTTAAAGCTATAAAACCTAACGTTACTTACCATTGATAATCCAGCGAGCAAGGTTATAAATAAACCTAAAATAACGATAGGAAGTGAACTGAAATCATACTCAGCACAAATATAAACATAACCAACAACTAAAGCTGCAGCTGACGGCGAAGGAAGCCCTTGAAAATACTTCTTATCAACAACTCCAATCATTACATTAAACCTGGCTAAACGCAAGCCAGCACAAGCGCAATACACAAATGCTACTAGCCAACCAATTTTACCCAGATTATGCAAGCCCCAGTTGAAGACAATCATCGCAGGCGCAGCACCAAACGCAACCATATCTGCAAGACTATCCAATTCGGCACCAAATGGTGATGAAGTATGTGTCAAACGAGCCACTCTACCATCTAAACTATCCAGTACCATTGAAAATAATATCGCCAAACCAGCATGATAAAAATCACCACCAATCGACTGTACCATTGCATAAAAACCACAAAACATTGAACTTAGTGTAATCATGCTTGGAAGCAGGTAGATTGGCGAACCTTTAGCCCTTTGGTTATTAATTTGTGACATTCCTAGTCAACCTTAGCTATAATAGTCTCTGTAGCTTTAACCTTTTGCCCAATACTAACTAGTGGTGTAGCACTCAATGGTAGATACAAATCGACTCTTGAACCAAAGCGAATAAAACCATAACGTTCACCACGTTTTAACCATTCGCCAGCCTTTGTATAGCATAAAATACGTCTAGCCACTAAACCAGCAACTTGTACAAAAGTAATTTTTTGACCATTAGTCATCTTAACAATTACTGCATTGCGCTCATTTTCGGTTGATGCTTTATCAAAATCAGCATTAACAAACTTACCAGCAAAATACTGAACATCAAGAACTTCACCATCGACCGGTGAACGATTAGAATGAACATTAAATACATTCATAAATACACTAATTTTTAATGCTTCAACTTGTTGGTAATCATCAAAAGCTTTTTCGATACAAATAACTTTACCATCCGCAGGAGATAAAATTGCACCAGCATCTTGCGGAATAGTCCGTGGCGGATCACGAAAAAATTGTACTACAAATGCTGCTATCAAAATAAAAGGCAACGCAGCAATAAAATTAGTTAGCCATAGAATAACTAGTGCTAAGCCTACGCTAAGTCCAATAAATGGCCAGCCTTCTTTGGCAAATGATGGGTGAGGATAATGTTTCAATCGATGCTCCTATTTATTAAAAGTTAATCTTGAATATTTTTTATTATATCATTAATATCACCACGGCTGGTTGAATTATCAACTGCCGCTGGTGCGCTACTGTCAGTTTTAGCAGCTTGAGCTGCAATTGGATCACTGGCATTGGAATCTTGTGGGCTTAAGTTATCACCACTCTCTTCTTCACCAAGTTCACCAGATGCATTATGCTTGCCAATAATACTACCTTCATAATAGTATTCCGTATCACCTTTCCAAGTTCCGCCATCTTCTGTCACAATACCGCTAGGCATTGCTAACTGTCGCTCAGGAAGAGTAGGTAATGCACTACGCATAAAATCTATCCAAATCGGCAAAGCGAGTGTTGCACCAAACTGACGGCCTAAGCTTTTCGGTTGATCATAGCCAATCCAAGTTATTGCTACCAAATCAGGTGTATAACCATCAAACCAAACATCTTTAGCATCATTGGTTGTTCCAGTTTTACCCGCGACATCACTGCGATGGAGTTCACGCCAAGCACGCGCTCCTGTACCATATTTAGCAACATCTTTTAAAATACTGTTCATAATAAATGCGTTACGCGGATCAATCACCGGCGATTGCTGGGCAATATTACTTGGCTGGGTTTGCGCTAATAATTTACCATTCGCATCAGTAATTTTATCAATAAAATATGGCTGTACTAAATACCCACCATTGGCAAACACGGCATAGGCTTGTGCCATTTGTAGTGGTGTAACTTCATTAGCACCAAGAGCCATGGTTAGGTACGGCTGAAATTGTGATTCTGAAAAACCAAATTTAGAGACATAACTAATCGCATATTGCGGTGAAATTGCATTTAAAATTTTCACAGTAATTAAATTGCGCGATAACGTCAGCCCTTGACGTAATGAGATAGGTCCAAGGAATTTGCCATCATCATTTTTAGGACACCATTGTCCGCCATCATTTCCACCGGGGAAGCACACCTGAGAATCATCAATAATAGTCTCAGTAGTAAAACCTTTCTCTAATGCTGCAGAATAAATAAATGGTTTAAAGCTTGAACCTGGTTGACGTTTTGCTTGCATTACGTGGTTAAAACTGTTTGCAGTAAAGTCAAATCCACCCATTAATGCTTGAATCGCACCACTTTGTGGATTCATAGCAACTAATGCTCCTTGAACCTGAGGAAGCTGGCTGATTTGCCATTGATCATTATTTTGACGAACTCTAATTACAGACCCAGGTAAAATCGATTTTGCACCATTACCTAAATATTTATGCACCCAGTCTAATTGCTTACCGCTAAAAGTAAGATGATTGCCATTACGTAATATGACATCAATTGAATCAGGAGTAACCTGCAAAACAATTGCAGCGAATAAATCACCATAATCAGTTATACCATCAAATAAGCCAAGCGCAGTTTGGTCCAAAGTACTGTCTGGCGAAGAAGGTGTCAAATCAACGCGTTGCTCTGGTCCTTGGTAACCATGAGTTGCGTCATAATTTAAAATTCCTTTACGTAATGCCGCGTATGCAGCTTGTTGTAATTTGCTATTTACGGTGGTATAAACTTTGAAACCTTGCGTGTAAACAGCGTCGCCATATGTTGGATAAAGATATTGACGAGCCATTTCCGCAATATAGCTGCCAGAATCAGTAAAGTCTTTTACAGTTCCACGCGCAACAATAATTTTTTGCTTCACTGCTTCATCGTATTGCTCTTGGGTAATATAACCATGTTTTAGCATCCGACCCAACACATACATTTCACGATCATGTGAGCGTTTTGGATTTACAACTGGGTTATAGGCAGATGGAGCTTTAGGAAGCCCTGCAAGTACCGCGTATTCAGCAATGGTTAACTTATCTAGAGGTCTACCAAAATAAGTTTGTGCAGCTTCGGCAAAACCATAGGCACGTTGCCCCAAATAAATTTGATTAATATAAAGTGAAAGAATCTGATCTTTACTCAGTGAATGTTCAATTTTGTAAGAAAGTAGAATTTCGTTAAACTTACGAGTGAATGTTTTTTGCGTTGTTAGGAAGAAATTACGTGCTACTTGCATCGTAATCGTGCTCGCACCAGATTGCAAATGTCCCGTAGTAATATTACCAAGAGCAGCGCGAATAATGCCTAAGATATCAACTCCACCATGCTCATAGAAACGCTCATCTTCTGCAGATAAGATTGCATTGACTAAAAGCTTAGGAGTATTGTCAAAATCAACATAAATTCGATGTTCCTGACCAAACTGACCAAGCAAGACACCATCCGAAGAATAAACTTGTAATGGCAATTTTGGTTGATAATTATGCAACTCATCCATACTTGGTAATTTAGGGTATGTAACCGCAATCATTACTGCAACCACACCACCACCAGCGAGAATTAGTCCAAGCACCAACCAAAATAACTTGGCAAAAATTGAACTCTTTTTGGGAGCTTGTAAATCCATACTCTTAATCTTACTAAAAATTTATTAGATTATTATACTACAAAACATGTTTATACTTGCTTGAAACAGGCTTATTCCCACTCTATTGTTGCTGGTGGCTTACCAGAAATATCATAAACCACACGATTAATACCTTTAACTTCGTTAATAATCCTATTTGCAACACGGGTTATAAATTCAAAAGGTAGATTTGCTACATTTGCGGTCATAAAGTCAGTCGTTTCCACCGCTCTAAGTGATACAACATAATCATAGGTGCGTCCATCGCCCATAACTCCAACTGATTTTACGGGCAGAAATACCGCAAAAGCCTGAGCGGTTTTATGATACAAATCATGTTTGTATAGCTCTTCAATAAAAATACTATCTGCATGCTGCAATAAACTAACAAACTCAGGTTTAATTTCACCTAAAATACGCACAGCTAAGCCAGGTCCTGGGAATGGATGACGATAAATTAATTTAGGCTCAATCCCTAATGACACACCCAAAGAACGAACTTCATCTTTAAATAACTCACGCAGTGGCTCAAGTAATTGAAGATTCATCTCCTCAGGCAATCCACCAACATTATGGTGTGATTTGATATTATGCGCTTTATTGGTTTTACTACCTGCTGACTCAATAACATCCGGGTAAATTGTTCCTTGTGCAAGCCATTTGGCATTACTTAATTTTGCAGCTTCACGTTGGAAAATATCAACGAAAAGTTTACCAATAATTTTACGTTTTTGCTCAGGATCACTAACACCGCTTAATGCTGTGAAAAATTCATCTTTGGCATCAACTTTAATAATGTTCAGATTTAAATGTTCATGGTAATTTTGCATCACTTGTTGTGCTTCATTAAGCCGTAGCAAACCAGTATCAACAAAAATACATTGTAATTGAGCACCAATGGCTTTATGAATCAAAACGCCAGCAACACTACTATCCACACCACCAGATAGTGCCAAAATAACTATATCTTTGCCAACTTGAGTACGAATTTTAGCAATAACCTCATCCGCGTAGTTTGGCATGGTCCAAGAGCGCTCACAGCCGCATACTTCAATCACGAAATGCTCGAGCATCCGTGTTCCTTGTTTAGTATGGGTTACTTCAGGATGGAATTGTAAGGCATATATTTTGCGTTCTAGATTTGCCATCGCCGCTACAGGGCAAGAAGGCGTCTCTGCAATAACTTCAAAACCAGCAGGTAATTTAGTAACTTTATCACCATGGCTCATCCATACTTGTAAAAAATCACCATGTTCACCAACACCATCACTCAAACCAGCAAATAAAGGGCTCTTACAATCATGCATCTCAGCATAGCCAAACTCGCGACTACCTGAACTCTCAACTTTACCACCTAGTTGATTGGCAATGGTTTGCATACCGTAGCAAATGCCCAATACTGGCACGCCTAACTCAAATACTGCAGTTGGTGCACTCGGAGTATCATTTTCATAAACCGAATTGGGACCGCCCGATAAAATTATTCCCTGTGGCGCAAAAGTTTGAATAAAATCATCTGACACGTCATAGGGATGAATTTCACAGTAAACATTAAACTCACGTACTCGTCTAGCAATTAGCTGAGTCAATTGTGAACCAAAATCTAAAATTAAAATTTTATTACCGTGAATATTCATTATTACCCTTTTTCAAAATATATTGTGCCATACTGAAACATATTCATCATCTTGGGTCGTTGCTAAGCTCCTCACCTACTAGTTGTAGGCTTCGTTGCTTAGCGTCTACCAGTATTTCGAATCTGTTCCAGTATATATCTATAGCTACCATTTATTATTTTTAGCAATTTACTTTAATGCTCATGTTTTTTTATTTACAGTATACCAGCGTACCTTCATCTTCGCCCAAAACCACTCGTTTTAAGCTACCAGCTTTAAAAATACTACACACTTTAATATTTAAATTATTTTCACGACATAACGCAAATGCTGCCATATCCATAACGCCTAGATTTTGCCCGATCGCCTCGTCAAACGATAGTTGTTGATACTTAACTGCATCAGTAAATTTTTTCGGGTCTTTATTATAAACTCCGTCAACCTTAGTTGCTTTAATCAATAAATCTGCGTTCATTTCTAAACCACGCAATGCAGCCCCACTATCCGTCGTAAAATACGGACTACCAGTGCCACCAACAAAAATCACCACATCGCCATCATTTAAGCGTTTTATCATACTATCGCGATTATACCCCTTAATAAAGCTCCCAACAGCAAAAGCTGAAAATAGCTTGGCATTAATTCCCTGTGCATTGAATGAGTCGCGTAATAAAATACCATTCATCACTGTTGCCAACATGCCCATTGCATCAGCATTTGCTCGCTGAATACCTAATTTATCGCTTCCAGCTACACCACGAAAGAAATTTCCACCACCAATTACTATTCCGACTTTAACGCCAAGCTCAAGGACATCTTTTACTTGCTGTAAAATAAACGCAACCGTTTCAGGATCTACCGAGTCACGCCCCTCCCCCATCAGTGCTTCGCCAGATAGTTTTAGTAGAATTCGTGGATACTTAAGCATAGCTATTCCTTGTAAAAATGAAGCGAATTATACCATAAAATGGCATTAAAACGCTGATAAAGCTATAAAGCAGCTACGCACCGAAATTGATTGACATTAAAAAACCCAGTAGCTATCAGCATACTGGGTTTTAGTATTTTGTATTCTGTGGTGCCGGGAGAGGGACTTGAACCCTCACGCCATTGCTGGCACCGGATTTTGAGTCCGGCGCGTCTACCAATTCCACCATCCCGGCTAAGAATGAGAAGCGTATTATAGCCCAACCTAGATTAGCGCGTCAAATTTAATTTAGTGCTAGTGCAATGTTGGCGTTCCTAAATAATTTTAAATACATATTAAATCAGGAAATTAGCATGACCTACCCAGTAAATATAATAAGACAAGTAGAGCACGAATGAAACCAACATTACCAAAACTTTAATTGTCCAGGATTTTTCTGCTAAAACTACAATTGCAAAATAGAACGTAAATAAAGTGCCACAAAAGCGCCCTTCAGACATCATAGTACCTGTCATTACACCAGGTAAAATACATGCTAAATTAAAGCAAGCTTCTTCATAATACTTCTTGATTAACATATAAATTGACAAGAGAAATGAAATCAAAAATAAAACTGAATTATGAAAATCAGTTGCCATCACCCAAAGCTGTTTCCCTAAATGTGCCGTATCCCAGCCTTTACGCCCCCAGCCTTTTTGGATATGTTGAAATGCCAAAAAATCACCAGCACGGTACTGCAAGAATGCCATATACACAACTAATCCTGAACTAGCAATAGCCAAAGCAATAAGCATAAGCTTAAACTGTTTACGATGGCGGACAAAATTAATAAATACTGGAACTAAAAACATAATTCCAACTGGGCGAGTTGCTGATAGTAGCCCGCCAAGGATACTACCTTTAATTTCGCGATTAGTTCGTAAGAAATAAAAACCCGTAATAGATAAAGCTAAAAAAAGACCTTCAGTATATAACGATGAAAAATAGACACTAAATGGTGAAAATACCAAAAGCGCCACACCAAAGCGACTATTCAGATCATTAAAATTAAGCCGCAGTAGTTTATAGAAAAATATTGCTGCAATGAATACAAACAATTGATTTAATAAAATACCTGCAAGCACAGCATCTAAAGTCGTTATTTTAGCAGCAATAGCGACCAAATTGGGATATAGTGGGAAAAATGCCCAATTAGCAAGCCCTTTCCAAATTTTTGGATGAGTTCGCACCACCTGGTCATAACCATCATTAATAATAGTGAGATACCACTTGCAGTCCCACTTACACATTACACTGGTAAAATCACCTTTATCATGCAACAATAGGCTATTGGCGATATTGAATTGGTAATACATCATTACCCTACTAATAACAAATATCAGCACAATAAATAATAGCCAATTTGATTTGAGATATTTATCAACCATTACTTACTTTCACATATAAATTTGGTATACTCGTCGCGCTCACTTAGAGTATACATAAGAGCTCAACTTATGAGCGTTCAAAATATAAGTTTAGATTATAACAAACTATTTATTAAAGAAAATGGTAAAATTAAAAAATCCAACCTAAAGGCTGGATTTTTTAATTTTTGAATAACTTATTCAGCTTCAACAGCTTCAGTTACTTCAGGACGATCTACCAATTCCATAAATGCACGCGGTGCATTATCACCAGGACGGAAACCGTATTTTAATACGCGAGTATAACCACCATTACGAGCGGCATAGCGTGGACCAATCACGTCAAACAATTTAACAACAGTATCACGATCACGGATACGATCAAATGCTAAACGGCGGTTAGCTAATGATGGATTTTTAGCCAAAGTAATTAATGGCTCAACAACTTTGCGTAATTCTTTTGCTTTTGGTAAAGTTGTAATAATCGCTTCATGCTGCAACAACGATACTGCCATATTTTTGAACATAGCTTTACGGTGAGCTGAAGTACGATTCAATTTACGATGTGCACAACGATGTCTCATGCTCTACATCCCTTCAAAATTATTTTTTCTTCTTGATTGATTGAGGTGGCCAATTTTCAATTGGCATTCCAAGACGTAACCCACGAACTTCAAGTAATTCTTTAATTTCAGTTAAAGATTTTTTACCTAAATTCGGTGTTTTTAATAATTCGTTCTCAGATTTTTGCACCAAATCACCAATATAATTAATATCTAAATGTTTTAAACAATTAGCACTGCGTACTGTTAATTCAAGATTATCAACCAACTCTAAGAATACCGGATCAACTTCAGGCTCTTCTTTGACTTTGACTAATTTAGAACTTGGGGTTTCAGTATTCGGCATATGTTCTAAACCTGCAAATACCAGCATCTGTTCAATTAAAATTTTTGAAGCAGAACGTACAGCATCTTCCGGAGAAATAACACCATTAGTCTCAACTTCAAGAACTAATTTATCCAAATCAGTTTTTTGCTCTACCCGCGCATTTTCGACATTAAAAGCCACACGTAAAACTGGAGAAAATGTTGCATCCAACAAAATCCAACCAGCAGCAGTACTTTCAACGTTTTGACGACGAGTAACGGCTGTTTCATAACCACGCCCTGTTTCAATTTTAATTTCCATGTCAATTGAACCATTTTTAGCAATAGTACAAATTTCATGCTCAGGGTTTAATAATTCCAAATCATGCGTTAAGGCAATATCTTTACCTCTAACTACACCCGATTCATTGCGTTGCAACTTAACCACAACGCTTTCTTTATTATGCAGCTTGAATATCAGACCTTTTAGGTTTAACAAAATGTCAACCACATCTTCCATCACGCCACTTACTACATCATATTCATGATTAACTCCAGTAATCTTTACTTCTGTTACTGCAGTTCCAACCATTGATGATAATAAGATTCTACGTAATGAATTTCCCAGAGTATGACCAAAGCCACGCTCAAAAGGTTCCATAACAATTTTACAATTATTATTGTCAGCAGCCAAAGGATTAATTGTTATTGATTTTGGTTTCAATAATTGTTTACTAGAAACTTGCATATATATTCCTTCTTAGCTATTATATGAGTCGATTATTTAGAATAGAATTCAACAACTAATTGCTCATTAACATCACTAGACAATTCAGATCTCTCAGGAGCTGATTTATAAGTACCCTCCAGTTTTTTAGAGTTTACTTCTACCCAAGCTGGAAAACCACCTTGTTCAGCTAAAGACACTGCTTCTTGAATGCGAACTTGTTTTTTAGCTTTTTCTGAAATTGCAACCACATCACCTGCTTTAACTTGGAAAGAAGGGATATTTACAGGTTTACCATTTACAGTAATAGCTTTATGTGATACTAATTGACGAGCTTCGGCACGTGTTGAGCCAAATCCCATCCGATAAACCACGTTATCTAACCGTGATTCTAATAATTTTAATAAATTTTCGCCAGTTGAACCTTTACGACGGTCAGCTTCGGCGAAATATTTTCTAAATTGGCGCTCTAAAACACCGTAAATACGGCGAATTTTTTGTTTTTCACGTAATTGAACACCAAAGTCTGATAACTTACCAGGTTTTGCACCATGTTGTCCCGGTGCAGAAGCTAATTTGCACTTTGCATCCGCGCTCTTGCGACTACTAACTAATGAAAGATCTAAACCTTCACGACGCATTAATTTGCATCTAGGCCCTGTATATCTTGCCATGTGAATCTACTCCTAAAATTATACTCGACGTCTTTTTGGTGGACGGCAACCGTTGTGCGGAAGCGGTGTTACATCACTTATTGAAGTGATTTTGATACCCAAAGCATTTAATGCACGGATCGAAGATTCACGGCCAGGTCCTGGTCCTTGTACTTGAACATCCAATGATTTAATACCATATTCTTGGGCAACTTTTCCAGCTTTCTCTGCTGCTACTTGGGCAGCAAATGGAGTACTTTTACGCGAACCTTTGAAACCAGCACCGCCTGAAGTAGCCCAAGATAAAGCATTTCCTTGACGATCTGTGATGGTTATGATTGTATTGTTAAAAGAAGCATGAACGTGAGCTACACCTTCACTGACTTGCTTTTTAACTTTTTTGCGAACTCTTGCTGTGTTTGCTTTACTCATTTAAAAATCCTTAAAATCTATTTTTTCTTACCAGTTACTAATTTTCTAGGACCTTTACGGGTGCGCGCATTAGTTTTAGTGCGTTGACCGCGAACTGGAAGTCCTTTAGCGTGGCGGTGGCCACGGTAGCATTTTAAATCCACCAAGCGTTTAATGCTCATTGAAACTTCACGACGAAGGTCACCTTCGATTGTATACTTCGCAACTTCGTTACGGATAGCTTCCATCAATTCTGGAGAAATATCTTTTACTTTAGTCTGCTCAGTAACTTGTGATGATTCACAAATCCATTTAGCGCGAGAAGGACCAATACCGTAAATATGTTGTAAACCGATAACGATATGAGCATTATCAGGAACGTTTACACCAGCTATACGAGCCATTCTTATTCCTTTCAATTAAATTAAAAAATTAACCTTGACGTTGTTTATGTCGAGCTTCTTTACAAATTACACGCACAACACCGTTGCGACGAATAACTTTGCAATTACGACAAATTTTCTTTACCGAAGGCTGAACTCTCATAATTACACCTTTCTAACTAGCCGAGCCTAAACCCAGCATTTACCCAATACTAAATAATTCCACCAAAAATTAGAAATGAACTAAATCAAGCAACCAAAATATACTTCAAGTATATAAGAATTGCTTTTTCTGCTCACAACAATATCGTTAATGAAAATAATTAATATTATTTCGCACGGAAAACTATGCGACCTTTGTTAAGATCATACGGTGTCATCTCAACCGTAACCTTATCACCGGGTAAAATGCGGATGTAATTCATCCGCATTTTACCTGAGATATGACACAAAACCGTATGACCATTTTCTAATTTTACACGAAACATCGTATTTGGCAAAGCTTCTAACACTTCACCTTCAAATTGAATCACGTCATCTTTGGCCATAACTACTCCTAAAAACCTTTTAAGTTTGCTTTTTTCATTAAACCTTCATACTGCACAGACATAATCTGTGACTGCACTTGAGTCATGAAATCCATAGTTACAACCACAACGATCAGCAATGAAGTTCCACCAAAATAAAATGGAACGTGCCATTTTAAAATTAGTAATTCAGGGAACAAACAAATCGCCGCAATATAAATTGCGCCACCGAATGTCAAGCGTAAAAGAACTTTCTCAATATACTTTGCTGTATTTTCACCAGGACGGATACCAGGGATAAACGCACCGCTTTTTTTCAAGTTATCAGCAGTATCTTTTGGATTAAAAGTTAATGCTGTATAAAAATAACAGAAGAAAATAATTGCGGCGGCATAAACAACTATATAAATTGGTTGACCGGGATGCAAGGCATCGCCAATTGAAGCCAAAAACGATAGTTTACCATGTCCAAGCCATCCAAGTAAAGTAGCAGGGAATAAAATAATACTTGAAGCAAAAATCGGAGGAATAACTCCGGCCATATTTAGCTTCAATGGCAAGTGTGTACTTTGACCTTGCATCACTTTATTACCAACCTGACGTTTAGCATAATTAACTGGTATTTTACGTTGCGCGCGCTCTACGAACACCACAATATAAGTTACCACGCCAATAATCACAAACACCAAGATTGCTGAAAAAATAGACATCGAGCCCTGATTTGCCAACGATAGAGTTTTACCAATCGCGCTAGGCATACCAGAAATAATACCTGTTGTGATGATCATTGAAGCACCATTACCAAGACCACGCTCAGTAATTTGCTCACCTAGCCACATTAAAAACATAGTTCCTGTTACTAAGCAGATAATCGCAGTTGCAAAAAAATGAAACTCTGAATCAACCACTAAACCAGGTTGTTTATATAACATCGTGGCAATACCAAAACTTTGCACTAGCGCCAAAATCACAGTTGCATAACGAGTATACTGAGTGATTTTCTTACGCCCCATTTCTCCTTCTTTTTTCAATTGAATCAAATAAGGAAACACCTCAGAAGATAATTGCAAAATAATGGAAGCAGAGATGTACGGCATAATACCGAGAGCAAAGATAGTGAAGCGTGACAACGCACCACCAGAGAACATGTTCACCATGGTAAGCAAACCCGCCTGATTGGATTTAAACAACTTCGCCAATTCAGTGGGATCTATTCCTGGAACTGGAATATGCGCACCAATCCGAAAGACGATTAGTGCGCCAATCAGGAACCAAACACGCTTTTTAAGATCAGCAAATTTATCAACTTTTGCCAGAGCCATGTTTTGTCCTTTTAAATTATTCTACCGAACCACCAGCAGCTAAAATTGCAGCTTTTGCACTTTCAGTTGCACCGATACCGCGGAGATTAACCGCAATACTGATAGTACCAGTACCGATAACTTTAATTTTATCAGCTAAACTTGACACTAAACCCGATTGGATTAAAGTCAAACGATCTACTTCACCACCAGCTAATTTTTCTAAGTCAGATAATCTAACTTCAGCTTGTGCACTCAAAGATTTGAAACCACGTTTTGGTAAACGACGGTATAAAGGCATTTGACCACCTTCAAAACCTACTTTATGGAAGCCACCCGCACGGCTTTTTTGCCCTTTGTGACCACGACCACAAGTTTTACCTAAACCAGATCCAATTCCGCGTCCAACGCGTTTAGATGAGTGTTTAGCACCTTCTGCTGGTTGAATACTATTTAAAAACATCGTATTAACCCTCTACTTTAACTAAATAACTAATCCGATTGATCATTCCACGATTTTCAGGAGTATCCTGAACTTCAACAGTTTGACGAATCTTACGCAAGCCAAGACCATAAGCAGAAGCTTTATGGTTAGCTAAACGACCAATAAGACTTTTTACTAAAGTAACTTTTACAGTTTTTTGGCTCATTATTCTTCTCCGGTAATTTCAGCAACGGTTTTACCACGTTTAGCTGCAATTTCAGATGGTGTATTAATAGCTTGTAAACCTTTAATAGTTGCACGAACTACGTTATACGGATTAGTAGAACCTTGTACTTTACAAGTGATGTTGCGGATACCGATAGCATCGAATAAAGCACGCATAGCACCACCAGCAATAATACCAGTACCTTCTTTAGCAGGTTGCATAAATACAGTAGTAGCACCGTGTTTAGCACGAATCGTATGGTGAATTGTACCGTTTTTCAAAGGTACTTTAACCATGCTTTTGCTAGCTTCTTTAACAGCTTTCTGTACAGCTACAGGAACCTCTTTCGATTTCCCTTTACCCATACCGATACCACCATCGCCATCACCAACTACAGTTAGTGCTGCGAAACCCATAATACGACCACCCTTAACTACTTTAGTTACACGGTTTACGCTAATTAACTTTTCAATTAACTGGTGTTCTTTATTTTCAATCATCATTTACTCCAATTAGAACACAAGACCATTTTCACGCGCAGCATCCGCTACAGCCTTAATCCGGCCGTGAAAACGAAAACCTGAACGATCAAATGCGATTTCTTTAATGCCAGCAGCAGTAGCTTTAGCAGCAATAGCTTTGCCTACCAATGTTGCAGCCTCGACATTTCCACCATTTTTAACTGAAGCACTGATAGCTTTTTCAGCTGTTGAAGCAGAAACTAAAACCTTAGCGCCACTTTCATCAATGATTTGTGCATAAATGTGGCAATTTGATTTATAAACCACTAGACGTTTAACACCAAGCTCAGCGATTTTTAAGCGCGTTTTGCGTGCACGTCTGATGCGACTTAATTTATTACTCATCTTTAGACTAGCCTCTTAAATTATTTTTTCTTAGTCTCTTTTAGGATTACCACTTCATCAGCATAGCGTACGCCCTTGCCTTTGTATGGCTCTACAGGACGATAGCTACGAATATCTGCAGCAGCCTGACCAACAGCCTGTTTACAAATTCCTTTAATCAAAATTTCAGTTTGAGACGGAGTCTCAACCTTAATTCCGGCTGGAGCTTTATAAACTACTGGATGAGAGAAACCTAAAGTAAGATTTAAATCGCTACCTTGAGCTTGCGCACGGTAACCGACACCAAGAATAGTTAGTTTCTTTTCAAATCCTTTAGTTACACCAACAATCATATTGTTCATAACTGATTTAACTGTACCTGATAGTGCTTTAGCAAACTTAGTTTCATCTTTAGTTGCGAAAACAACAGCATTACCATCTTTGGCAATAGATACTGTATCATTGAAAGTAAATTCTAACTGACCTAAAGGACCTTTAACTTTAACGTTTGAGCCATTTAGTGTAACTTCAACACCCTGAGGGATATCCAAAGGAGTTTTAGCAATACGTGATAACATATTCTTATGCTCCTATTACGATACGTAACATAAAACTTCGCCACCAACTTTTAGTGAACGAGCTTTACGATCAGTAATTACACCACGTGAAGTTGACACAATTGCCACACCTAAACCATCCATTACAGTTGGTAATTCTTCACAACCACGATAAATACGTAAACCAGGGCGTGATACACGTTCAATCTTCGCAATTACTGGTTTACCAGCATAATAGCGCAGATCAATTGTCAACACAGGTTTTACAGTACCTTCAATTTTAAAATCATCAATATAACCTTCTTCTTTTAAAACCTTAGCGATTGACACTTTGATTTTAGATGAAGGCATAGTTACCGCTACGTGATTCGCTGCTTGCGCATTACGAACCCGAGTCAGCATATCAGCAATAGTATCTTGCATCATTTTTCAATAACTCCTTCTTACCAGCTAGCTTTAGTCACGCCAGGAATATCACCCTTAAGGGCTAATAAACGCAATTTATTGCGGGCGATTCCAAATTTACGGAATGTACCTCTTGGGCGACCTGTCAAAGCACAACGATTACGTTGACGAGTTGGCGCAGAGTTACGCGGTAATTTTTGTAAAGCTAATCTAGCTTCGAATTTTTCTTCATCGGATTTAGATGAATCGTTAATAATCGCAAACAAAGCTTCACGTTTAGCAGAATATTTCTCTGCTAATTTTTCACGTTTAGTTTCTCTTTCGATTAACGCTAATCTAGTCATTATATCTTTCCTTATTTAACTGGGAAACTGAATGATTTTAATAAAGCGCGCGCTTCGTCACTGTTTTTAGCAGATGTAGTGATAGTAATATTCATACCACGAAGAGCATCGATTTTATCGTATTCAATTTCAGGGAAAATAATTTGTTCTTTAATACCAAAGTTGTAATTCCCGAAACTGTCGAATGATTTACCATTCAAACCACGGAAATCGCGCACACGCGGTAAAGCCACGTTTACTAGGCGATCCAAGAATTCATACATCTTGTCCTTACGCAAAGTAACCATACAACCAACAGGATATCCTTCACGGATTTTGAAACCCGCAATTGATTTACGCGCTTTAGTTACAACTGGTTTTTGACCAGCAATTTTAGTTAAATCTGAAAGAGCATGTTCCATAACTTTTTTATCAGCAACAGCTTCACCCAAACCGATATTTAATGTAATTTTTTCAATACGTGGCACTTCCATTACAGAACCATAATTGAATTGCTTCATTAGCTCTGGAACTACTTGAGTATTATAAAAATGTTTTAATCTTGCCATTTTTTACCCCTTACGCACCAACGACTTTACCGTTTGATTTAAATACACGAACTTTTTTATCGCCTTCTACTTTAAAACCAACGCGATCCGCTTTTTTGGTTTCATTGTTGTAGATAGCCACGTTCGAAATATCAACCGGCATAGTTTTTTCTATAATCCCGCCTTGTACACCTTTCATAGGGTTAGGACGGACATGTTTTTTTACAACGTTAACGCCTTCAACGATAACTTTGGCACCTTCAGCAACAACTTGCTGAACTTGCGCAATCTTACCTTTATCTTTACCAGCGATAACGATGATTTGATCACCTTTAGTTATTTTTCTCATTGGGTCTTCCTTAAATTACTTCAGGAGCTAATGACACGATTTTCATGAATTTTTCTGTACGTAATTCACGAGTAACCGGGCCAAAAATACGCGTACCAATTGGCTCTAACTTAGCATTTAGTAAAACTGCCGCATTACCGTCAAATTTCACTAACGAACCATCGTTACGTCTTACACCTTTTGCAGTACGTACTACAACAGCGTTGTAAACGTCACCTTTTTTTACACGACCACGTGGAGACGCGTCTTTAATTGCTACTTTGATGATATCACCAACGCTAGCATAACGACGCTTTGAGCCGCCTAATACTTTAATACACATTACAGAACGCGCACCAGTATTATCAGCAACATCCAATCTTGTTTGCATTTGAATCATTTGATATTTACCTTTCCAACTTAACCCGTTACGTAAACGGCCAGTATTGGGTCCGAGGGATTCGGACTGACTAGACATTATAAATAGTTAAGAGCCGGATTATAGCATATGTATTGAATGTAGGGCAAGTATTTTGTTTATTTAGGTTTTTGTGAGACCTGAGTTTAAGTGCGAAATGCAAGATTTAATATTTTCCGCTGCTTAGCGGGGATATAATTCGTTTGATATAGCCATGTGAAGCGCAAATTCAACGCCGTTGTCTGACGCTATCGTCTTTATCCTTTTCTTATGTAATAGTAACATCTCCAATAACTTAACCAATGTTTCATTACCTGTTTTATTGCTGACTAGCCGAGCCATATTATAACGGGGTTTACCCTCAGTTTCAGTTATGATACCAGCCTGATTGAGCGAACCCAACTACTGAATCAATTTCTATGTCGCCAATACGGCTGCGCTCTTCAACAATCTCGTCACGAGAATGGATCGACTGTTTGCTGCTGATTACTTCTTTTCGTTGAGAGGGCTTTATCCTTGCGCTTCCTATGGCTGAGAGGTACTAGCTTATACAAAACGCCACTGCTTCTTGCATCTTCTTAAATCCTCTGATAGATTATTTCTACGCTGGGCAGCTTTATATTTGAAGTTAATCAGTTTTCAATCTTAACATTAAAGCATTTGGAGACCACGATTTATTAGTAGCAAACTCCTTGTACATTTCTAAAATTAATTGCTTTTGCTCTTCATTATAGCGGTAGCGCTTATTACCATTTGATACTTTTTCTAGGCTCTGGACGTGAGCTTTATTTGCATCATAATTGTCATAATCAAAAACCTCGGTCAATCACCCCCCTGTGAATTGTGGATTGACTGATCTCTCCGGCAGTTTGCTATCAATGGTAGCTTTTTTGTTATGCTTAAGTTACCCATCAAACTATCAAATGATAATTTTAAGAGAGCCTCTAATCAGATACGCTTTTCTAATGTTAATCTTTTTGCTATAGTGCCTCGCGAAATACAAGCTATAAGTTTAATCTATTTCTTTGCAGTTCGCACTTGAACTCTCAGGATGCTTCGCTACTACAATAGCAATCTCCCTCCTCAGTCATACATCCTTATCAGAATATCTTACAAACAATCATATTAGTATCAAATATTATAATACCATTCAATTACTTGCTTTATTCCAATAGCAAAGTCAACCTTATGCTTCCAACCAAGCTTATGCAATTTACTGACATCCTGAAGCTTCTTCATCGTCCCATCTGGTTTCGTTACGTCAAACTCTATTTGCCCATTAAATTGAATTTGTTCTTTGATTAGAAATGCCAGCTCTTTAATAGTTAAATCTTCACCTGTACCAATATTAATATGAGTATTTCTTATTTCTTTCTTGTCTTTTATCAAATCATTAAAGTTCACATTATTCATTACAAATAGACAGGCATCCGCCATATCATCAACATGTAAAAACTCACGACATGGCGTTCCACTACCCCAAAGTTTTAATGTTGTGATTTGATTCGTTTTACTAATCCCATAGTGTTTCAACTTTTCTTCAACCTGTAATTGCTCACTCTCAATCTGTAAATTTTTAGCAATTGTAGAGTAGTTACTCTCGTCCAATAATTTTGCCAAATACATCTTACGTATCATTGCTGGTAAAACATGTGACTTGTCCAGATCAAAGTTATCATTTGGGCCATAAAGATTGGTTGGCATTACTGATATATAGTTAGTCTCATATTGGAGATTATAACTCTCACAGAGCTTAATTCCAGCAATTTTAGCAATTGCATATGGTTCATTAGTATACTCAAGTTCACCACTTAGCAAACAATCTTCTGGCATTGGTTGTGGTGCATTTTTAGGATAAATACAACTACTTCCTAAAAAAAGCAATTTTTTAACTTGATTTTGATAGCTAGCATGAATTATATTGTTCTGGATTTGGAGATTATCATAAATGAAATCCGCCCGATAAGTATTATTCGCCAGAATACCACCAACTTTAGCAGCCGCCAAAAAAACATACTCTGGTTTTTCTTGCTCAAAAAAAAGGTGCACGGCTTGTTGATTAGTTAAATTCAGCTCGTGGTGTGTTCGTAGTATTAGATTTTGGTAACCTTCGGACTGTAACTTACGAACTAGCGCAGAACCGACTAGACCGCGATGACCTGCAACATATATTTTACTATTTTTATCCATAAGTTAGTATCTCGCCAATTTCACTTTCTCAACATAATCAAGATCATGTTTCACCATAATTTCAACCAATTGTGCAAATGAAGTTTTAGTAGGATTCCAACCCAGTAGTGATTTAGCTTTTTGAGGATTACCAAGCAAAGTATCAACTTCGGTTGGTCTAAAGTATTTAGGATCCACTTCAACCAAGACTGCACCAGTTTGTTTACAAATCCCTTTCTCGTCAACTCCTTCTCCTTGCCACTCAATCTCAATCCCCACATGCTTAAACGCCAATTCAGTAAACTCTCTAACTGAATGTTGTTCGCCTGTTGCAATCACAAAGTCTTCTGGGGTTTCATGTTGTAGTATCAACCACATACATTCTACATAATCTTTGGCATAGCCCCAATCGCGTAAAGAGTTCAAATTTCCTAAATATAGTTTTTTCTGGTAGCCTTTTTTAATATTAGCTACTGCCAGTGTGATCTTACGCGTGACAAAAGTTTCACCACGACGTTCTGATTCATGATTAAATAAAATCCCATTTACAGCATACAAACCATATGCTTCACGATAGTTTTTAGTAATCCAGAAGGCATATTGTTTAGCTACGGCATACGGCGAGCGAGGATAAAATGGAGTAGTTTCTGTTTGTGGGATTTCTTGAACTTTACCATATAGCTCAGAGGTTGATGCTTGATAAATTCGAGTCTTTTTCTCTAGACCCAAAATACGTACAGCTTCTAAAATACGTAAGGTTCCGAGTGCATCCCCATTAGCTGTGTATTCTGGTATTTCAAACGATACTTTTACATGCGATTGAGCCGCTAAATTGTAAATCTCGTCAGGTTGTGTTTTTTGAATGATATTTATTAATGAACTGGAGTCTGTCATATCGCCATAATGGAGATGTAATTTACGTGCCTTGTGCATATCTTCAACTAAATCATCTAAATAAAGATGCTCAATTCGTTGGGTATTAAAAATAGAGCTCCGGCGTAATATACCATGGACTTCATAACCTTTTTCTATCAGGAGTTCCGCTAAATATGAACCATCCTGACCATTTACACCAGTTATTAATGCTACTTTCTTCATTTTTTGCTATCCTAATACAATATTAATATCTCACACAACCATACATTACAATAACATAGCTGACCAAACAGACAACGTAAAAATAATTCCTAACTTTTTTTTACGATTAACCAACGCGGCACTTTGAATTTTATCAGGCGCATATAGATATAAACATATAATATGACATATAAGAGCAAACCAAGCAACATAATTGCGTTAGAATGATAGTAAAATATTACCATAAAAAGTTGAGGCATCATGAATAGCAGCATAATAGGCATTACTCCACCATTACGTTGAATAAGCGGAAGACCACGCGGCAGACAACGGTCAAAAACCAACTGATGTAAATGTAGGTTATCCGGTGCCATTGCTCGAGTTTTATGCACAAATTTACGACGAACAATCGAAAATACAGTTTCCGTGAAAGGGTAAACAGCTAAGAGTAGTATCGCATATGGAGAGATTTGATGATGGTAAGTCTCAGTTAGGTTTAGGCTTATTAGTGAAATCATAAACCCAAGAGAATAAGAACCGCCATCTCCAAGGAATATTTTTCCTTTGGGGTAATTAAATACTAAAAATCCCAGTATTGCAGCAATAAGGCTTAAAGAAACAAAAAGCAGAGTCGTATCACCAACCATCGCAGACAAATATGCTAAGCCAATAATATTTATGATACCTGCGGTAGTCGATAAACCATTAAATCCATCTATGATGTTATATGCATTGGAAATACCAATAACAGCAAAGCACGTTAGAAAGATTGCGACAACATCAAAGCGGAGAACATAGTTTATACTTTGATGCCCCATATGATGAATCAGAGGCATGCTATGAGAGACATATACGGCATATAATACAGCGAACAGCATAAAACTCATGCGAACTAATGGTGAGACAGCCTTAGATAAATCTTCGGTCAGACCACCAATAAAAACAAAAAACAAAGCAGTAATTAGACCAGCATAAAAACCACTCCACACCGCACCAGCATTAGCTGAATACAGTGCGGTAAACACCAAGCTTACAAAAATTGCAACCCCCCCGACCCGCGGAACTGGAGTTTCATGCATTTTTTGGATCCCTGATAAATCATGATCTAACGTTAGCTGACTATGAACTTCGCCAGTATAAATAATAACCTTAGCTACGGTTAGAGAAATGATAAATGAAATAACTACACCAATCATATTGGCTCCTAAACTATTGTATCTTTAATTAAAGTCATGATGAACAATCGCAATGGATTACTTTTAATGATGGAGGAACTACCAATACTTGACTTTACAGAGGGTTATTATACCAGATCTGGGGTAAGAATAAGAAGCATGAGCTCTAATTTATCAACCCGAAATAGAAATGTCACCGCCATAGTAATATCTATGGTGTGAAATTTTAACTTAGAAGGAGTGACATTTATGGCAAAAGCCAACACCGTTTATGCGCAAAAAACTAAGCTGCGCGAAATGATTTTCTTGGCGTATTTGGATGGTCAAATAAGCCACGATTCCGCAATTTCTCGAATAGGCGTTTCTAATCGCCAATTTATCCGCCTACGCAATAGATTCTTAACGGATAGGAGCCTCTGCCACAAATTGCGTAATCAAAGCTCTTGCACCGTCCCTAAAAATCTAGACAAAAGTAAATAAGAATCTAGTAAGCCCATGC